>Ga0214236_1000084_pt1 | contig 44292 bp, 41 predicted proteins | sample TroBogypolimnion_11_FD_153074 | JGI IMG/M metagenome (GOLD analysis project Ga0214236, IMG submission 153074) | Freshwater microbial communities from Trout Bog Lake, WI - 28JUL2008 hypolimnion | ecosystem: Environmental > Aquatic > Freshwater > Lake > Hypolimnion/Profundal zone | place: Trout...
CAATACAGAAAAGCACAATGCAACAATCAAAATTGCTGAATAGGCTTTACTAGAGAGAATATTCTTCAAGCGGGAGAGCATGCCTTCATTTTATCAAGTCAACTCATTTTTGTCGTTTTAAACGACACCCAAAGCACTGATCTTGGATAACCGTCGCTTAAATCGACGCTCATTTGGGAACATTGATGTATTCAAAGGGGCAATGCCTACATACATTTCCACAACAACTGCCGCGCTTTAAGTGTGCTTGACTGGTGAGAACTAGATAGCCTGTAGCAGGATCAACATAAGTGTCCTCGCCCCTCTCGCAGGCCTGTTGATGAAGTTCCTCTATGCTTGGCATGATCATATTTTATCTAGCCCTACCCTAAGAACGTCGTTTTAAACGACATCTCAAATGACAAAACCTGAAACAATCCATCCCATCATTAATACGCCACCAATACAGAGCAAATAGCTTATTAAGGGAGCCATAAAAAGGGAATAACTGGGTGGAATTTCTTGACTAGAGAGACTTTTCAAAAAACGCTTGTGTTGAATGGCAGATAACAGAGAAATGAATGTCCCCAGCAAAATTAACATCAATCCAATGAAGGCTGAAATTGCCGAATGGATAGGATTAATTTGATTGGATAGATTGAGGTAACGCATAAACAAACCAAATCGCTCAACAACAAAACCTAGTGCAATAAAGGCTACTGCAGATCTTTGCCAAGCTAATAGGGTTCGTTCAGCCGCAAAATATACCCTTGGATCATCTAAATAAGACATTCTTTCCCCGTTATCTTCTTGTTACCAATCTCTAGATCGACGCTGTGAGCCAATATGACCACCACTTGCACGCATATGATTCTTGCAATGCGGGCATGTAAGCCCATCCCATGGATCTAAGTAATCTGCTGAACCACAAGCTCTACATACTGGCTTAAGAGGCAGTTCAGTATTAATTGCTCCTGGATTAGGGATAGTATAGGTGTCGATCAAGGCGCAAGAGCTACAGCTCATAGGAAGCTCAGAAGAGTGTGGTCCAAACTCAGCTCCAATGCTACTAATGCATTCATACTTGCACGATTTACACAAAAATTTGTACTTGGTTGCCATGGCTTAACCCCCTTGGTAGCCCTTCATGACTTGTGCCCACTTATCATTCGTGTAATGCAAGCGCATTTGGCGCTCTTGATTCGCAACGCCAATGGTAATTCGCTTATTCACCAAGTCATCGTAGACATCGTCAACCTTAGAGTAGTAATACTCATATACTGCGACCATTTCAGGTTTAGGTAATTCCTTTGCAATTGGACGACATTGCATCGTGGCGTCTTTGAACTTCTTTAATGCTATGGCCTGCTCTTGATTGATGAACTCGGGGGAGTTAAGTAACTGCTTGGCATTCGGACTGTCCGGAAAAATCACAATGACGTTCGCGTTGACATATTTGGCTTCTTCTGTCTTATTTACATCGGCAACGCAATCAGACATTTTTTTCTGAACGATCTCAACTTCTTTTTTAATTTCTGCTTTGCTTTCGGGGCTTATCTCGACTGTTCCGGACTTGTTTGATGCACAGCCGGCCAAAATCACAGTAGACAAACAAACTACTCTAAATAAAGTTTTCATAATCATTTCCTAATAGTGGGAGGTTGCATTGCTTAGTGATAAACAATGTCAGCACGTCGGTTTTCCTGAAAAGCGGCCTCTGTTTGAGTAGGATTGGCTGGCTTTTCTTTACCAAAGCTCACAGCCTCTACTTGTGATTCATTCACACCCAGTGCGAGCAAGGCTTTCTTGACTGCCTCAGATCGTTTTTGACCAAGGGCCAAGTTATATTCAGCAGTGCCACGATCATCCGTATTGCCCTGAATAATGATGGCGGCTCTTTGCCTCTCAAATGATTTGAGATATTGAGCATGGGCTGAGATTACCGGTGCGTATTTTGGGTCAATCGTATAGCTATCAAAAGCGAAATAGATTGAACGCTTACCGTAAACGCTAGACTTTGGATCGCTGATGGGATTATAAGTTGAGGCACCGCCAGCATTGACTGAGGCAACGCCGTTGGTGTCATCCAACTTCACACTACTACAGGCGGAAACAAATAAAACAAGTAATACGAATGGCAATACTCTGACAAACTTAAACATGATGAAATTCCCAAAAATGGCTGATTCAATTCAGCCTTGACGTCAATTGAATTGACCCATATGGATCAATTCCGCCCAAGAAAATTAGGCGGCGGCTTTGGGAGGCTTAAAACCCGTGTCAGGGTAATTCTGAGAATGCAGTGAATCACCCTCGAGACCAAATCTTACGGTTTGATATGGAATAAACAAAACAGCAAATCCAATATCACTTAAGTTGGCTGTAACGTGACTCATGAGATTTAAGGAGCTTGATTGGGGTTGCTTATCATCACCAGAATCTTTATTGTCGTGCGATTCTTGAACATGAGCACTAATACTGTAGGCGCTCACATGATGTGCTCGCTCTAGCGCTGATTGCACAAAAATTCCGGAAGCCACGGCTTTAAATGCCATCAAAAAAAGGCATAGCACTAGGGCGATTGTTTTACTACGAGGCAACATATAGGAGATTCTAACCCTCGTTGCCGTTTTTGTCGTTTTAAACGACAAGACAATCACCGACCCTCGATGACCGTCGCTTAAATCGACGCTTGAACGACGCAGGGATGTCTACTTTATTTGTCCTTTTAAAGGACAGTTCATGAATGGGATATCCGAGACCAATGACGCCTAATCATGCGAACCCACAAAAGAAAATAGCCCAACAAGTGGGCTATTGAGATTCTTGGTGGCCCGGGGCGGAATCGGCCAGGGCTGAGGATGTCTGATCCTAGCTAGATTGCTTGTGCCATTTTTGTTTTTCCTCTGGACTCATATTTTCCCACTTGGCTTTGCGAGCCCTCATCTCTGCCTGCTCTTCTGGTGTTAGCCCATCAAAGAAGGCTTTTCTCTCGGCCTTCATTTTTTCTTTTTGCTCAGGAGTAATGGATTGCCATTGAGCCTTCATCTTTTCATGAACCAACTTACGATCTTCAGGACTTAAGGCCTTCATTTGATCGCGCATCTTATGCCAGTATTCCTTGCGCTCTTCGGGAGTTGCCTTTAATAATGCGGCATCCGTTTGCTTCATTTGCTCAAGACGCTGATCAAATGTTAGGTTGATATTTGCCAAAGGGTTTGGTGGTTCAGGGATGGCCGCGCCTGCCAATGAAAAAACTGATACTCCAAATAACAGTCCCACTACAAATTTCTTAGAGCTCATAATTCCCCCTTATGATTGGTTATGATTCATTCTAATCCCAGCCAACGGAACTTCATCCGCCCTACCAAATGAAAAAACCACCCGAAGGTGGTTTCAGTGTTTCTTGGTGGCCCGGGGCGGAATCGAACCACCGACACAAGGATTTTCAATCCTCCGATAGACCGTACTTTCGCTTTCTACCCTGCAAGGTTAACCCCACCATAGGCAAACTTTGTGCACAAAACTTTCTTGGGTGTTTGTATGGGGTTGATTTGGTTGAGTTATTTTGACCCACGCAAGGATAACGAGAGAGTTTGGTGGCGCGGTGGGGATTTGACTGAGACAAGGATGAAGCGTCCTTTTAATGGACGCTTAAGATCAGCGTCGCTTAAATCGACGCTTGCTGTGCTTAGTATCGAACTAATCGTGCGGTACTCGATCTAAGTGAAAGCTGTCGATTAAGTCAAATGCTTTTGATAGTCCAACAATGTCATGCTCGGATAGTTTTTCATCTAACTCATAAACTAAGTCTGGATTCTCTATTGCAATATTTCGCTTTTCTTGAGGATCTAAATTAAGGTCATAAAGCTCCTTATTTCTGTCAGCCCAAACTATCAGTTTCATGTTTTTATAGCGGATATATTGTGATTCTTTATCGACCCCATAAAAGAATTCGCTTTGGGGGTTTTGTCCATTAATTAAGGGTGCCAAGCTACTCCCGTCCATGCCAGTAGGCTGAGACAACGAAAGCATGTCGTAAATTGTTGGCACAAGGTCTTTTAAAGCGACTGTAGGCTTGATTGCAATAAATCCATCCACCTTTGGATGCTTAATCAAGACCGGAACAGATACGCAAGATTGGTACGAAACTCCGTGATTCGGCACTTTGTTGTCATACAACCCATCACCGTGATTTGAATAAAGAACGATGATTGAGTTATTCACCAATTTAGATTCATTTAGCACCTTGAAAACTTTACCCAACTCTTCATCAACAAACGATAGCTGATTGGAATATATTTCTTTTGCAAGCGCTTGATATTCGGCTATCTGACTATCTGTCATCCAACCGGCCATTTGAAAAGATGAGTAGCCCTCTTTAATTTTTCCGTTCTCGCCAATTTGATATCTAACTTCAACAAAAGATTTATCGACCTTCTTATATGAAATTCTCTGGTCTTGAATTCGTGATCTATTGATTGGGTATCTATAAGGTACCCCTCTCAAATCCTCTGAACGCAATAAAAGAAAGAATTTTTTATTATCTCTAGATTTCTGCTTTAAAAAACTTGCGGTTTTTTCTATAGAGCTACCAGGTCCACGATCCACTGAATTGGCCTCACCGGTCCCCCAATAAGTATCAAAGCCCCTGTTCAATAACATTTGCTTACCCGCATACCAGCCATGATTTACGTTGATTGTTTGATATCCATTTTTATGAAGAGTTTCAGCAATTGTTGGCGTCGTCATATACATCTTCAAATATCTATCAGGCATTTGAGGGGGCTTATCTACAAATGTATTTTTTAGAAGTGAATAGGTGAAGTGGCCGTCCATCCCAGTCAGAGTTGAGGTATTGCTGATTGCCGTGACCCCTGAAGATGCCATTACATCTGTAAAAAATATTGAATTTTTGAAGAACGTATTAATGTTCGGGGTATTTTTATTTCCTGGAAATGAAACGCTCCCAAAGTCTGCTCGCAAGAGATCAATATCTAAAAATATGATGTTGCAGTTCCGACAACTTAAATCAATAGGCTTGATTTCTTTCGAGGTTGCCACGCCATAACCGGCTAGGAGATATGAAACAAGTATGGCGTAAGCTAATCTATGCATGAAATATTACTAATGAACTTAGTAAGTTTATCGTTCTTGAGATCAAAAAACCCTTCAATTTCATAAACAGTGGATTTATTTTTACAATAAGCTAAGCCATAAAATTGTTTATAGAAAAGCTGATCCGACGTGCATCCGCCTGCAACTTTATTTTTGTTTGCATACCCAACAAAATAAGATAGCACTCCGCCATCAATATTTTTAGAGGAAAACTCGGGAGTAAATTCCTTCGGACATTCAATAACTTTGCTGTATTGTCCTGGATAATCAACTCTTCTCGCTTCAAAGATTGACTTAAAAATAGCTAATCTATCTCCAATGAATGCATCTGCTTTAGCGTCAGAGTCAACCCTCAAGAGCTTTAGGCTTATAGAATCGTTTTCCTCGATTACACGGTAACTTTTGATCCCCGTTAATGAAGATTTAGCAGTAAATTCGTACCCAAAAAAATTACTTTTTTCTCCAGAATCTGCAATCGTAGAAATATTCTGACCAATTGAAATAAATGGCCAGAATATCAATATTGTCAGAATCCACTTACTTGAATATTTCATTAACCGTTCTGCCCTCAACCTTTTGAGGAAGGTCTATATGCATAGCTCGAAAGATTGTAGGGAGCTGATCTACGTTTCTTATCGGCTCTTTAATTTGATAGTTATGCTTAATGCCCTTCCCAATAATTATGAAAGGGGCCCATAACCCTTGCACGTTATCTGCAAAAACTGCCTGCTTATAACCCGTCTCAAGCGGAATCGAAAATACTTGTAAGTTAGCAGTAATGTCTTCCGACCATCCATAGCCAGGCTTGTTTGCCACTACTAGATCTCCAGTTCTGTCGGCAGGGAGCTTTAATACACTATCAACGTCCTCCCATTTAACAGCAGCATCTAAAGGGGCAATACCTTTTTCATCTCTCAACTCTTCTAGCGCACGAATAACTTGTGCCCTGAGCTCATCATAATCTTCGCCAGAAGTCCTTTGGTAAACCGGCCTCAGCCCACGAGGATTAATGTAAATATTGCTCATCTTTAGAAAAACTACTTTAGATTTTTCCCAATCAATGACTGGCTCGCCAGTCTTAGGATTTATATCGTAGGTAATCCATCCTTTCTTAGCAAAGAGATTATTCAATTGAACTGACTTGTTCAAAGGGATTGCTCCATGATCGGAGCTTAAGACAATAACAGTATCTTTATCAGCATTTTGCATTGTCTTACCAACAATATCGTCAATTCCCTTGTACATATCCATAACTTCAAGCCATAGTTTGTCTCTTTCTAATTTTGATACATCGCCATATCTTTCGCTCGATGGATCAATGTATCCCATCCACCATCTGCTTGTTAACATTTGATTGGGAGTGTAAATATCATGGAGAAAGATATCAGGCTTATATCTTTTATAAATTGAGTCGACAACGTCCCTATGCCACTTTAGAGACATATTTGCCTCATCCAGAAATACCTTCTTGTCTTCGGGATAGTAGACAAGTTGCGATGGGAAGTTGTCAGGAAAGTCGACCATAGGGCCAATATCTGATTCGATTTCGGCAGATGCTAAGGACGGATCAACAATAAAGTCGTTCAAGTTATCAGCAACCAATCTAATTCTAAAGAAATCACCAGGTCCAATTGCAATCAAATTGAACTTAACATTTGTTTTAACCTTGCGATCGTTCCAAATAACTGTCACTGGAATCCACTTACTCCATTGGCCTTTTTTGATTGAGGCATCAACCTTTTCCATATCTCTAGAAATAACTATGGAATCATATTTAGATCCTGATGCATTATCTTTTTGCTGTAATTTGGCATAGAAGGGAAGGTTAAAAAATTCAAACCTCAAGAAACTCTCTTTTGATTTAGGTGTTGTGGAGGGCCACTTTAGCGCACTATTAGGATCTATATATTGAGTTAGCTCCATACCTTGCATGAATAATCTTGAATTTCTGGCCAACTTAGTTCGTTGCTCAATAGACATTTTTTCATAAATTACCGAATGCAAGTCTGCACCCCATCCACCCCATCTGCCTCGAATCGTAATTGCATTTTGTTTTAACTCCGGAGGCGTTGACCCCGGCATAGATAGCAAAACTACTGACCTATCTTGACCAAGCTCCCCCCAAATAGCTGGGACCTTTCTTGCGGCTGATGAAAAGCCACCAACGGATGGTTTTTCTAATGCCTTACCTTCAATTCTCATTGGCCCATCTGGGATTCCATTCGTTCTGGGATACATGCCAGTGACCAAGGCTGCAAAGTTTGCGGGGGTGTGCGAGGGGAAAACAGGAATGGAGTAGCCATATGAACCCATCTCCATCATTTTTTTTATGTTTGGAAGCTTTCCTTCGCGTGCCCATTGAAATATATTAAAAACTTGTGGGTCAGCCCTTAATCCATCGGGTATAAACCAGCTTAATTTTGCAACCTTTGATTCTGATTCTTGTTGCTGACCCTCTGCAAAAGACAGGTGCGAATTCAATAGAGTTAATGAGAGCAGTACGCCCCCAAGATATCTTTTGACTACAAGCTGGAAAAAAGTATCAAAATTCATTAGAGTCTCCGCATTAAATAGTAAGAATTTATCCTTCTACAGCCAATCGTTTATTCATAAATTTTTTAAATAAATAAATCAATGCTTCCATGCCACCCAACAAACGTGCCGGAATAATCACAAATAATGTAACAGGGCCGTTCATTACTTCACATAAAAAGTAAAGAAGGTAATTTGAATATTTTTCTTTATAAATCACCCAAAATCCTTTCGCCAGATCAAATATAAACCAGCCAACATATGAGTAAAGAAAAACTCTTATGCCCCAATTCCATTGAAAGTTATCCAAAATGCCAGATATCAAGGCCACCCAAAAACTTATGTAGAGGGATAGGTGAATTAACAAGGATAGGCCCATGAAGGAGGCTGGGAAGATTGATCCCGCATAGAATGCCTTGTCTTGCCACAACACCTTTGTCGTGCCTCTTTCCCATCGTCTTCTTTGGTTAAAAAACTTCGTAAATGTTGATGGGACATATGAATTTGCAATCACGTGCTTGTGAAATGCTATAGGTTTCTTTTGTTTCATTAGATCGACTGTTATCTGCAAGTCCCCAGTCTCGAAATTAAATTCCATGTGCTTAAAGATGTGCAATAAATCATCGGTCCTAAACATGCCAGCGGCGCCATTGATGACCCATAATTGCTTCTGCTTACTTAAAAGCCAGTTATCAAATTGAATTCCTATATACGTTGTAAATGCACTCATCCAGAAAATTGATGGCTTTTGTAAAAAAACAGCATTTAAACGAAAAGCAAATGCAGAACAGTTATTTGCTTCCAAACTTGAAATTGCCTTGTTTAATAGCTGAGAAATACTCTCATTAGAAGAGGAGGACTCTAAGTAAGTATCAGCATCAATTAATACCGTGTACTGCTTTAAGTGGTTAGAAAGCTGTAGTGCTTCCAATGCCTCCTTAATTGCACCTTCTTTTCGTTTATTTTGAGTTAAGTGAACGGTTTTTAGACCTTCCTCTAGCTCCCATTTATTCAGAATTAGTCTGGTAGCGTCTGTGGATGCATCATTTACTACAACAAGCTTATCAAGATAGCCGGCCTCTTTCGCATGAATAAGAGTTACATTCAATATATCTTGCTCATTGAACACGGGCATCACAATTTGGAATAATTTTTGCATTTAACCCTAGGTTTTATAATTATTCTTATTAGATCAAAATTTAATCGATCGAGCTATAAACTAATACCCTTCCATTATTTGAGCGTCGCTTAAATCGACGCTTGACCGACACAGGGATGACCATTCATTTTCACTATACCTGTCTAGTGAGTCAAAACCTGATTTTGAAACACCAACAAATCACAAAAAAGACTGTGGTTTTGACCCGTAATCGCGGTTTTGACGTTCATATTCTTTTCTAGCTTGATCTAGCTTTTTGTTCAATTCAGGATCTCCGCCGCCAATTGGGCTGATGATATTTCCCGGCAAAGGCTGAAGAGACTTGGGCAACTTGGCTGTATCTTTATCAAAAGTCTTTTTGACAGCCTGTGCATAGTCTTGCTGGCTCTTCTGTTGCTGATGCTTTATTTGGGTTGGTGTTTGAGGTAGCGGCTTAGGTTTGGGTAAAGGCTTGGGGGCTGGTGCCATAGGGGCTCTTTTAGGCGCTCTAGACTTATTCTTAGTTGCGACTGTTTTTGCCACCGTCCCTACGGCTGGTTTGGGTGCTGGTGCCGACCACTGGGGTAGCTCACTAGCCAATTGATTGAATGTGTTGTTAAAAATCAATCTGGCTAATTTCAACTTTTCATCTGCGGTGATGATCTCATCAAGTTTCATGTAAGTCTCCTTTTCATATATTTAGCGAGAGAGCATCAAATCAATAATGAAATCAAGTCGCATTCGGCTTCTTCTCAGCTGAGCCGCCTCTGCGATGGGGGCTTCAGCCCATCCCTATTTTCCAAAACGTGCACCACGTGGTGCTGGAAAAAGAGGGTCGTCTCTGTCCAACAGCGCACCAGCTGGTGCAGGACATTCGACTTGTGCTTCGCTAGGTCGTCGGGATCAGCTAATCCCGACTATGGGGTGCCAGTGTGGCACCCCATAGTTTTACTCAAACCTCGCGTGGCAAGTGCACTACATTGTTTTGGCCGTATTGACCTTGTAATAAAAAATAGGCTGCCTGACTGTTCTCTGCTTGAACAACTGTCTTAACAATGTAACCGCTTGACTGTATGCGAACGTATGCTTCAAAAGTCTTCATTTTCTAAACTCCTTGAATGAGCGTCGATTTTCTCGACGCTTAGTTTTATCGTCCAAAGCCAGCACGTACTGCACCACTTGCCGCTTCAATCTGGGCATCTAACTCCCCAGCTTCTACGGCGACCTTAATAATCTCCAAGGCTTTAATTAGCTCGTCTGCTGAATTTACTTCTACAGCAGTTTTGCCTTTGGCAAACTCAATGATCTTGGCGCCATAGCGAACGTTTAAGCAAACTTTGCCATCCGCAGCCACGAACCACCACTGACGAATACGCTTTTCATGTTCAATGTTTTTGCGTGCACCATCACTGTCTTTAATTGTCTTAAATTTCTTCACAGTAAAAGTGCCGCCTTCTTTATTGGCTTTAGCTAGCTGTAATTGCTCCCAAACCTTGTTCGCCAATTTGTTACGGCGATGCAGTACGGGTGGTATAGCGGTTGGCTTTTTGGAATTGACCATTTTCAAGCTGTTTAATGTGCTCATCGTTTTCTCCTATTAAGTTAATGGGCACACTTAATTTATGGTCAGAAGTTTTGGCTGGACAACCTCTTTTTGCCAAAAGCTACAAAGATCTAATAAATCTTGCCAGATTTGCTCTTCTTTTATTAGGTTTAGCTAAATAACTTTATTAATTACTACTGAAACAAGAGCAGTGACACTCAGTCGTTATGTCACCCTAAAGCTGGACTTAGAGTCGCAGTGATGGAAATTCTGGGCAGTAGCAGAGACTTGGTATCACTATCCTTTACAGGACGCCATTAGCCTTGCTAGCTAATTGATACAAGAATGATTTAGCACCAAGATCGTGGTGAAAACTACAGGATCACGAGCAAGCCCTGCTTACACAGCAACTTGCAAACACGACATAGGTAGCCACTTAATGCTTATGTCATTGTTGCGTTTTACGGCCGCACATAAAAGGAGACAGCAAAACCGCCCTTACCCAATCGGGTTGTGCCCTAAGTGGTGTAGTAAAGAACTCGGCGAAAGTCCTTTCCTATAACTGAGCCTGTTGCTTAAGGCTCAGTGTAGGTTGAATCTAGCGAAAATCAATCAAAGAAAAAAGGAATGTGTGAGCGAAAGCGAAACACAGGCGAATGTATTTCGCCTATCAAATCTCATCATCCTTAGCCCACTTGTACTCATTGCACATTTCCTTATAGGCAATTAGTTGTTGCTTGTAGAGTAAATCAGATAGATCTTGCCAGCTGATAACTTCTTCATATTCGTTTGTTTCATTATTTTTTTCTATGTATTCATCAACTTCATCCTCTGATACAACTGCATAATTTCGTGTTTCAATTTCAGATTCAAAGCTCTGAATTTCACTATCATCTAGCAAGACGTATCTTGCGCCGACAAAGTTTGGCATTTCATCCTCATATTCCATGTAAACAATTACTTTTGGATCAAGTTTTGCCGCATACCAAAGTATGTGATCTTGTATCTGTGTAAGAGCTCTCCACCCACTTATAAGCCTTAATGGCTCCCAATCATCCATTGGCCCATCTAGATGGGCCCACTTGGCATCCATTTCATCTGAGAGATATGCTTTATCACCCTCATAGCCATAAAGAATTCTCCCAACACTTGATGTGTCGGTTTGATAACCATTTTTCTTACAGTCTTCTGTAAAACGTTTATTAATCTCTACTGCTAACTGTTTAATTGATTCATTGCCAATTAGCCTTATGCGGTTAGTTACAAAATTTGCCATGCTCTTTCTCCAAATGTTTTTAATATCTTACCTAGTTATATTTGACTGATCCACCATGGGTATAGGTAGAAAATCATCACCCTGATTTGATAAGTACTTCCCTTAAATTTTTGGTAAAGCAAAAATCGATTGCTGTAGACCCATTCATGGCAAATCCGCCTTATAAGCGGTGATTAAGAGCCATTGCTTGCTTGGGTAGCTGAACCCACAATCAAACAGCTTGTAGGGCTTATAAATACATCATGAATGATCGTGGCGAAAATGCCACGAAAAACATAAGAGAATCGTACAACTCTTATGTTTTTACGTAAGTCATTGAATTTGAAAGATTGATTGTTTGGCCTTTTTCGGTTGCTCAAACCAAACATATGAAAACATACTGTAGCTCTGTATTTATTACATTTCAGGGAGAACGTATGTCACAAGCTAGAGTTTTAAATCCACAAGAACTACGCCGAGTTTTAGATCACGTAGCTACACGTAGGCACAGCGCACGTAATCGCGCTATGTTGCTACTAACGCATTTCGCGGGTATGCGAGTAGGTGAAGTTGCTGCCCTACGTATAAACGACGTTTTAAACAGCGACAGCACTATTAAGGGTGAAGTACGCTTGATGCCCGAGCAAACTAAGGGCAAGCATCCTCGTACTGTGTACTTAAATGAGCGTATGCAAAAAGAGCTTTCAAACTACATTCGCTGCCTAAGGATTAAAGATCAAGCAAAGCCATTGTTCTATACCCAAAAGCAATCGGGGTTCTCAGCGAACTCTTTGACTCAGTACTTCTTTTATCTTTATCGTGCCTGTGGGCTTGATGGTGCAAGTAGCCATAGTGGTCGTAGGTCATTCCTAACTGGACTGGCCAATAAAGGTACTGCGATTCATATATTGAAAAGTTTGGCTGGCCATAGAAATATTAGTACTACAGCTAGCTATCTTTACAGTAACCCAAGTCAACTTAGGGCTGCAGTAGAACTTGTTTAACTATTTTTTGGATTTGCCAATATCCACAACCACCTTACCCTTATAGTTTTCTATTACTTCTGTGTTTTCTATGTCTAAGGTGAGCTCAGGATAGTCTGTAGGCAAACTATGCCCATGCCACAAACAAAATACTTTCTTTGTGGCTTTGCCCGACTTTGATACCTTAATGTCACTGCCGTTTACAACAGCAAAGATGCCATCAAAGCTAGCAAGTCTATATTTGGCATTTTTTGTCTTAATAACAGTTACGCCACTAAGAGTCTTGGTTTTGATAGGCTTAGCCAAGGCATCCTTATTGGGACACTTTTTATCATTCCACTTCGGTGCTGTTAGATAGAAATCCATATAACCCTCATAGTTGATTACAAGTTGCTATTAGGATACCAAAATCTTCTTTCAGAAGTAGTTATGTCGCAGGAAATTTACCCAATGCGGCATTGGCAATCATCTTCTCTGCATTAGTGATGTAACGCTTCACACTAGCGCCCATTACATTTCTAAATACTTGTCTTTCGTTAACGGTCATACTGTCTGCAGTCATTGCGCTGGGCACCAGACGCAATTGCTCTCCTAGCTTCCACATTGGCACTTTAGGCTTTTTATCCTTGTTTTCCATATAGAGGTCATAGACTTGTAATGTTTTACGTAAGTTCTCAATGGTGTAATTACGTTCTAGCGGATAGTTGGCATTACTCTTTTCTAATAACTTCTTAGTACGTCCACGTTTAGCTGTGTGCTTCTCTTTTAAGATTCGCGCAAATCTACTTTGTAGATACCTTTTGCTAGAAGTAAGCGGAACAACAATTACAAGAACCTCGTCTTGGGTCCACGAATCATCCCACTGATTTTTATCCTCCAATAAGGCTAACTTCATGGCACCTCTATTTTCAGCAAACAAATTACCGCCACGCTCATCTTCATTCCACCATTTTTTGAAGTCATCTTCACGCACATCGCCAAAGTCTTTGTATAACTTTGCGAACTTTCCCTTGCCGCCCATTTCGCAACAAACCAAATAGTCCTCGTTGCGGCGTAAATAAGCCCACCACCAGTAATAAGGACTTTGCTGTTGGTAAGACAAAGTGCGCGGCTTGTTCTTGGTACCAAAAGTAGGGTGTTGCGCGAGAAATCTTCTTAGCATTTTCTTAACATTTAAATTACATCAATTTAATTGTACATCGAAAAAACACCTCAAATATCGATAATACATACATGGCTAAGCGGTTAAATTTCTTAACAAGCAACCATAAATTGAAAGGTAATAAATCATGAATACAACTAATGAATCAACCGTAGCAAAGAAAGAAAGCATCATCATTAAAGCAACCGTAGCCCCAACCACAGAATCAGTCATTAAACGTGCTGATGCGCTGGTTAAGGAACGCGAGCAGTATGAAACAGTAACGTTAGCTAGAAGCAATAAAGAGCTTTATGGGATCTTGGGTAAAGTGCACGGCCTATATCTTGAAGCTAGCAAAGACATAGATTGCTTAAAGCAAACATTGAGCCAAATGAAGGCGGCATTAGCTGTACGCAGTATTAAGGTACAAGTTAATTCTCCTGCGATTACTGTATTTGTTCGCTACGTGTTTAATAGTGATCGCAAGCGTGCCTATAACTACACCCGCACATTAATGGCGGCTATCAAAGCAAACGTCAAGCCAGAGGCATTGGCAGACTTTGTTGAGGGCAAAGGCGGAGTTGAAGAGTGCAAGAAAGACTTTAGCAAGAGCCTAGAAACTATTGCTAAAGAGCAAGCCTTAGCCAGTGCAATTGATGCCATCAAAGCTGAACTAGAGACAATGGATCCGACAGAAGAAGTACAAATGCCTGATTCAAGCGTCCATTTAAGCGACGATTGCAACTATGCGTTTGTCATTGCACGTATTGGCTCTGGCAAGAAACTTGAGCTATTGCGTACCGTTCCCACTACTACTAAAGCACTTGAAAGCTCTGCAATTAAAGAGCTCGCTAAGGCTTTACTCGAAGATGAGAACAGTGCTGAGGAAGATAGCAAAGTAGACAAAAAGGACATGGCATCAAGCAAAGCCTTATCTACGATGACCTTAAAGCAAGTTAATGCTGTTATCGCCTAATTAGGAGTAACGCTATGTTTACGAGTAATTACGGTCGTTTTTTGAATAGTGAGCTTAAGTACTCCCCTAAGTATTTGGGTGACATCATTTTTCCTAATGACTATGTGAAAAAGGTTGTTACTGCATACGCAAGTGGAGAGGTCACACGTCCGTTAATTCTTTGCGGCAGAAATGGGACTGGCAAGTCATTACTTGCCAGACTCATTCCTCAAGCAATAGAACAAATGGATCGAGTGGTTGTGACTTACATTAAGTCTTACGCACTTAATAGTGACAACGAAGTCGATAGATTGTTAACGAAGAATAAGCAATTTGATCTTTTGTTCACAACCAATGGACAGCGGTATAACTATTACATCGTTGAAGAAATGAATGCACTCATAAAAGGGCGCAATGCATTTCGGGTTGCACTAGACAAGTTTCAAGGCACTGACTTAACAATTATCACAACAAATGAGGTTGCCAGAATTGATAAAGGCATCAGAAGTCGTTGTGAAATCTTGGAAGTGCCAGCTTGCAAGCCAGAAGTTTTCTTTACTCACGCAAAGAGAATCATGGCCAAAGAAGGTGCAAATATAGATGATGATGCATTACTTGAAGCTCTTGAAGCTACGTATGAGCAAAGTCCTGATAACCGATCTTATTACCAACTACTAGATCGGCTATTTAGAGAATGTTACTTACGACAACAAGAGACCAAAGAAGTAATCATGATGTAACTAAAAGACCCACAAGGCCAGTGGGTCTTTTTTTACGCCAATCTATCCGCCGCCATCGTTGCCGTCAACTTGCTGTAATGACGATCAATCATGGCGGCACTATTGCCCATTTGCTTAGATAGCGTGTGAATATCTGTCTTGTTCTCTAGCAACTCTAAAGTGGCATAGGTATGTCTAAGCGAATAAAGTGTCCGCATCTGCCCGTCGTGACTTAACCCTAAACCACTATCTCGCATCAATCGCTTGAACGCCCCATCAATTCGCATAGGTTGATGACCATTGGCAAATACAAATATCCGCTCTGGGCAACGTGTCTCAAATAGTCGATCAAAAGGAATGTCCCACACAGCCCTTTGCCTGCCGTGTAATCGCTTGAGAACATCCACTGCCTTATGTTTAGCAATCAGCCAACGTCCGCCCGTCTTGCCATCTACCCATATACGCAGATATTTCTTATCTCCCTGCGTGTGCCACTCAATATTGTTCCAGCAGATATTCAATGCCTCAGTGCCATGACGCATACCCGTATAAAAAAGCATTTCCACATAGTCACGTAATAAAGGGCGAGTCTCATGCTCAACCTCTAATCTGCCTTGCTTGATCCATGGCTCCATAAACTCCAATAAGCGATCAATCTCTTCTCGGGTAAAGGCCGGACGAGTTTTACCTTTCTGTCCACGACTGGTCAATTTGGGAATGGCCACTCGTTCACTGATCCAACCTTTACTAATCGCTACCAGTTGTAACTTAGTCCACGCACTGGCAAAGTTCATTAGGGTGCTGGCACGAGGCAACTTGTTCATTTGCCTATTACGCCAAACCTCAAACTCATGCACGTCGGTGTAGGTTATTTCCTCTAATCGCTTATCACCAAAGTAGGGTAGAAAGTATTTCTCAATACAGGTGATGTAGCTACTGTACACACTCTTGCCTATACCAATATCCAAATCCTGCCGCATTGAGTAGAGAGTGGCGTGTGCAATTTCTGCAAACGTAGGTGACTTTTGTGCAAGCCCCAGTCTTTGGCGAAATCTGGTTTCATCGTAAAGGTCGCAAGCCATTCGTACAGCGTGTTCAATACTGGCTTGGCGGGTGGTCTGACGATGCCATGAGCCATCTTGCAGTCTAAAGCGGCAATGCCAAAGTGGGCTTCCGGGTCTGCGGTGAATCACTACCTCACCATCACGCAGATAAAGCTCTGTGGGCTCTGCGTATTTGAGCTGGCTAAGGGCTGTTGGTTGTGATTCTTGGAGTGGTGAGGAGATTACTTCTAGATGACTTTCAGGTACTTTGATTACCTTAGTCACTTTGTAGGCGTCGTGCGGTTTTCATAAAGCTATTTTATTTTCAGGAAAACGTTAGGGCAACCGATTAGCGTCGATTTAAGTGACGCCCCTATTTCTTATCTTCGTAATGCCCTTTGTTTGGGATTACATGGCGCACTCCTCCTTTGGGCCTCTCAACATCCCCTTTCCGCCTAGGAATCAAATGTACGTGGCAATGCCAAACTGACTGGCCCGCTGTTTCACCACAATTCATTCCAATGTTGTAACCATCAATAGTCTTATCAACTCCATCCAGGTAAGCCTTCTGTATATGGATTAGCTGATTAATAGCATTTATCTCAGCCTGCGTGAGTCCAAAGTAATCTATGACGTGTCGTTTAGGTATGAATAATGAATGATACTCAGTTACAGCAAACCCATCACGTATTGCATATGCCAAAGTATTTTCTTCAATGATTCGCGCTCTATCAGAGCTTTGTAATTTACAGAATAAGCAATCTTCCTCGCGATGGGCATATAACTTCTCCAACTCATTAAAGTTGGTTTTATCTCTATTGCCTTTATTTGTATTGCATTCCCAGCATAAGGCTTGATAGTTAGAAATATCATTCTTTCCGCCCAAACTTCTAGGAATAATATGGTCTACATCAATAGGCTTGTCATCAACCGATACGCCACATGACTCACACCTTCTTCCAGCCCTTAGCAAGACCTGATAACGTACAGAGCCACTTATAGCTTCTCTATCTGTAGCCCTATGCTCCCAGATCTTATCGCCCCTTTTGTGCTCATACTGAATCAGCTTGTCACGACATAGATTAATTAACTCTTCTGTCTGTTCTTTAGTAAGCCCATCAAAGCCAATGAGTAAGTGCTTATTTTTATCTTTAGTAGTAATACCATTCTTATTTAGAACCTTACCAACCATATTTTTGACTTTATCAATGTAGTAGTCAAGCTGGGTTGGATCTCTATTAAGAATAACTGACGCAATCTCTTCTTCCGTAGCTATTCCATTATTTTTCAATAACTCAATCAGCATCACGGGCTGATAGACATGAGACATACTCATGTCTTCAGTTATATATTTTTTTATTTCTTCAAACTTCATGCTTATTTATGGCGACGTCTTTGAATGGCTCAAGACAAGCAAGCATTGCATCATTAATTTCCTGAGGACTAGAATCAAGATTAATTGTTTTAATAGAAACCTTGTTGCCGTGCATGTTGTATGTAGCATCAACCTTTTCGCCGTTCTCAGGATATATAAGCAATCCAGACAACGTATTCTTGTCTTTCATTTCAAGATTCTTCAGATAAACAAAAAGTTGGTTTATGTGTGTAGAAATAAAAGTGGATCTGATATTCAAATTACCTATCGTTCTCGTTTGAAGTGCTGATTCATAGAACTTACATTCAATAACTAATTTACTTGTTTCATTAAAAAGGCTTACGTCTGTCTCTAGGGATGGCAAGAAATCTTCTATGCCACCTTCATAGGCGGTTTCCTGCCAGCCAAGTCGTTCTTTTTTAATATGCGTATAGATAGTTTGTTTCAAATGCTTCTTGTAAAACTCTAATATAAACTTTTCAAATATTCTAAATAGCTTCTCATCTGTCATGTTGACAAACTCATATCTGCCAACAGTCTCGCTTGGTAAAAGTTGGTCGTAAATCATTTTGCATACAGAGATAGGCAGTCTGTAGCCCCTTATATTTGAATGAAATCGAACCTTAGAGAATATATTTTGATTGAGCTCTATAGACTCAATAGCTTTTAGCCTGTGCGTTAGATCTAAGATCTCTTCCCGCAAATCTTTATTTAATCCATTTACATGCGATAAATTTACTAAGGTTGTCTTAATAATTTGATTATGTAAAACAGAATAGTCCAGCTCTTCAAAATTGCATGTCAATTTAGCATTGGCGAAACCATTCCGCTTAATGGTATTGGCTATATCAATGCGCCCGCGCACTCCAAACATTTCTTCACTGACGTCTTTATAGCCCCTATCCAATCCACGACGAATAATCCTATCGGTAGATATAGTCAATATTTTTGCAAGCAGATTAAGTGCATCGCCACTCTTTTCCGCATTTATTGCTGACCACTCCATCTCCCAATCTACGTCCCAGACGTAAGACAGAAGATAGAAAAGGTTTCGAATTGGAATTTTCACTGGAGCAATTGAGCCGTCAATGTATCGACTTTTTCTGGTGAATCAAACCAGTACTCTTCAATAAGCGGTTTGATTTCTGTATTAATTACATTGGCATACCATTGACTATCAGACGTAATTGGTTCAGTCGGACAGAAGTAGCTATGCCCAATTTGAAAACCTGGTCCCAAATCACGGCGCTCATTTGTAATAATTTGATTGAGGGCACCAATACGATTTCTAATTTTCTTAACTAGATCCAAAGAGCCGCCACTCACAGTAATAGCTGATTGAAATTTATCTGACTCAAATTGAGGCGAAAGATTAAAGAACGCAAATCTTCTTCTCAATGCGTAATCAACCAGCGCCAATGATCTATCTGCCGTATTCATTAGCCCAACTAAAAAGACATTTTGCGGTACAGAGAAGCGATCCCTATCTGATTCTGAATATGTGAGTTTGATAGCATTATCGCTACCACGCTTATCGCCTTCAATTAGCATCAGCAACTCTCCAAATATCTTGGATAAGTTTCCCCTATTGATTTCATCAATAATGAATACATAGGTGCTATTTGGGTCTTTACGGGCCTTCTCGCAGAAATCATAAAAAGAGCCGTTTTTAAGATCAAAGCCACCGCTACTATTTGGTCTCCACCCTTGTACAAAATCCTCATACGAATAGGACTGATGAAATTGAACAAATTCTGTCTTTGGGGGATCCTTTTTTCCCATTAGCAAATAGGCCAGTCTTTTAGACACAAAAGTCTTTCCAACCCCAGGAGGCCCCTGAATAATGATATTTTTCTTTCTTTTCGCAGTCTCAATTACAGCCTCCAACTCAGCCTTACTCATAAACAAATCTTTGAGGGCGTCATCATATGTATAGGGCTCCACTATGACTAAATCAGAAGTATTAGTAGGCACGGTCATATCTCCCATTCCCTCATCAACATACAGTTCATAGCAGTCCACCAAGGTTTTAATATCACTGGCAATCTCCTCATTGGGGGGCATACTGCTTTTCTTGTAGTACTTGGAATAAATTGTTGAGGCTTCATACAACTCCGTTAAGGTTGCGCGCCTCTCATTACTTTGCTCTGCGGCTTGATCAAAAGCTGTATTCATCATGTCTGGGAACATCGCTCTAACTTGGTCAGCCCTTCTCTGAAGCTCTGCATTGGCGGCGGCTCCGGAGCCAAAAAGTTCTCTTATTTCTGTAACCCCTTGCCCCAATTTCAAATGGCATCCATCGCCATCACTACGGAACAAAATAACTACATAGGTACCTTTTTGAGTTGTTGTAGTTTCTCTCTTATCAAGTATTGCCAACCAGGGTGTTTCGGCCCAGTTTCCCTTGCCGTATGAGTACTTAACTAACAAGTTAGGATTATTTTTTACGTAAGTCAAAGAAGATACGGCATCTTTTAGCTTTTCAAACAACGAGCGTATTTCATGCTGTCCGCCAAATGATGTGGTTGCTCTGGCAGAGGGATATTTTTCTAAAATGGTGCTTAATAGCTCTCGCATATCTACTCCCGCTAAGTCTTCTTCTGCAACTGTTAACCAAAGTTCTTTGTATGGTGAAAGATAAAAATTAATTGGCTCTCCAGCCTCTTTAGTTAGCTGGTCTCGCACAAATAGAATGTTTTTATCTTTCTTAATCCAATCAGAATCATCGCTCTTAATTAATGGGCTACCTGTGCCAACTTTTTCTTTAAATGAAGATAGCATTTGATTCTTTTGATTTCTAGATGAAGATGTTTCAAAAAAATCTGGAAACAAAAGAAAGAGGGCGATGTGTCTTAACTGCCGCTTATCTGCGCCCTCCGTTTTATCTAACCAGTTACCAAATACCCATGGGTCTGCTATTAATATCTGGCGCTCTGCTTTAGGTAGAGACTTAAATTTAGAAAGCCAAGCCGTGAAAAATACAAATTCAGCCCATCTAAGATTGTTATAGGCCATTCCAGTACTTCCAACGCCTTCTGCAAAAGATGCTTCCAGGTTTGGGAAGACTTCGCTGATGCCTTGTCCTGACCAGCTCCATATCAGGCTTACGTCTTCGGCTTTTTTTCGAGCAGTTATATTGCTTGGAAAAAGTAGCAACATGTAAAGCATTTCTGCTGAAAGTTGTTTAACTTCTGCAGGTGCGTCAGCTAACTGAATTTCAAACTTTTCATAAAAAGTTTGATCATTTCCATAAATTAAATTATCTACAAAGTAATGCTTGAATTTTTCTACGTTATCCAGCGTCCATAAATGAGCGGAAGAAAACAATGAGCCGTCACCAATTAGGCAATCTTGTTTCCAACGTTCGCTTGTTGTGATTATTGGAGCAATTGGGTGAGTTGAGATTTTTGCCATATTTTCTATTAATTATGTATTTCATTAATATATACCCTCTTATATTTCAGTCATTTTTTTCAAAAATCATATATATGGGCTTTCCCTTAGCGTCGCTTAAATCGACGCTTATTCAGTGGTCTGTGCTACCTTAGAGTGAATCACCCAATTTGGAGTAATTATGAAGATCGTCATTTATCTCACTGCCGTCAGTTATTCCTTGCTGTTTGGAATAGTGTGTTCTGCACAAGCCATTTACGATGCCAATGGGGCGTATAAAGGTTATTCACAAACAAGCCCAAGCGGCGTTACAAATGTCTATAACGCTCAAGGTCAAAATACTCAGTCATTTCAAACAGATAATGGGCAGACTAATTTTTATAGTCCGCAGGGCGCCTATCAAGGAACAAGTACAGCGCCAATTCAGACTCAACCAAATACAACTATTAACGCACCTAGACAAGCACCTCAAGCGCCAAGCGTTAAGGGTTGGTAATTTTTATGTCCTTTAAAAGGACGCTTCATTAGTGGGGCACCCCGAACAAGACCACTTGAATAGCAGAAACGGTAGGGACAGGATTAGGCATCCTGATCATTAGATTAGAAGCTCTGAGTCAAGACATAAGGCGCTAGGACTAAGGTGAGCTCACCATTGCTTAACTAAAAGACAAATAGCTAGGGTAGAAAAGAAAAAAGAGAGCTAGAAGCTCTCTTTTTAATTCTTGGTGGCCCGGGGCGGAATCGAACCACCGACACAAGGATTTTCAATCCTCTGCTCTACCGACTGAGCTACCAGGCCAAGACTTGGAATTATAAATGAAACTGCATTCCAGGCTGAAAAATGGTCTAACAGACCGTAGCTGCCATTCTGGCTCGAGCCGCATGCAATTTTCTATAGCTGTCGATCATGCGGTGGTGCCTGTCGAGACCCTCCAGTTTTATGCTGGTTGGCGTCAAACCAAAGAAGCGTATGCTGCCGTCCACTGAGCCCATTATGGCGTCCATTCGAGTATCGCCAAACATCCGACGGAAGTTAACTGCGTAGTCATCGATCTCTAAATCATCGTCTAGTAGAACTTCTAGCACTACATTCAAGGCTTGATAAAACAATCCGCGCTCGACCGTATTGTCGTTATATTGAAGGAAGGTGCCCACTAACTCATGCGCCTCTTCATGTTGTTTCAAAGCAAGATGTATCAATAGCTTTAGCTCCAGAACTGTTAGTTGACCCCAAACCGTGTTCTCGTCAAACTCAATACCAATTAATGTAGCGATATCGCCGTACTCATCCAACTCGTTATTTTCTAAGCGCTCCAGCAACGCGCCTAGCTTTGCATCATCCAGAGAATGCAAGTTCAAAATGTCACTACGGAATAGTAGTGCCTTGTTAGTGTTGTCCCAGATCAAATCTTCTATTGGATAAACCTCAGAATAGCCCGGCACTAAGATCCGACATGCTGTCGCGCCTAATTGGTCATACACCGCGACGTAAGCTTCTTTGCCCATGGCTTTCAGAATGCCAAACAAAGTTGCAGCTTCCTCGGCATTGGCGTTTTCACCTTTGCTAGAGAAGTCCCACTCAACAAATTCGTAATCAGATTTTGCGCTGAAAAAACGCCATGACACAATGCCGCTGGAATCAATAAAGTGTTCAACAAAGTTATTTGGCTCCGTTACCGCTTCACTTGCAAAAGTGGGTGGAGGTAAATCATTGAGACCTTCTAAACTGCGCCCTTGTAATAATTCAGTCAAACTGCGTTCGAGCGCCACTTCTAAACTCGGGTGCGCGCCGAAGGATGCAAACACACCACCTGTTCGCGGATTCATTAAGGTGACGCACATCACCGGATAGACCCCACCCAGCGAGGCATCCTTTACCAGCACCGGAAAGCCCTGCTCTTCCAGTCCCTGTATGCCCGCCAGAATACTGGGGTATTTCGCCAACACTTCCTGCGGCACATCCGGCAAGGCGATTTCGCCTTCTAAAATTTCACGTTTGACAGCCCGCTCAAAAATCTCCGACAAGCATTGCACCTGTGCTTCTGCCAGCGTATTGCCAGCACTCATGCCGTTGCTGACGTAAAGATTTTCGATGAGGTTCGATGGAAAATAAATGGTCTCTCCATCTGACTGACGCACATACGGCAATGAACAAATGCCGCGCCCTACATTTCCAGAATTGGTGTCGATCAGATGTGAGGCACGCAAATCGCCATCGGGATTAAAAATTTTCAGACAATGCTCATCCAGAATTTCTGTCGGTAGTCCATCTTTAGGGCCTGGCTTGAACCAGCGTTCGTTCGGGTAATGCACAAACGCTGCATTAGCGATGTCATCACCCCAAAATGCACCGGCATAGAAATGATTATTGCTCAGTCGCTCGATATACTCGCCCAGGGCCGATGCCAATGCGCTTTCTTTTGTTGACCCCTTCCCATTGGTAAAACACATGGGCGAATGCGCATCACGGATATGCAATGACCACACATTGGGAATGAGATTGCGCCACGAAGCAATTTCAATCTTAATGCCAAGATTTGCCAACAAGCCTGACATATTGGCAATCGTTTCCTCTAGTGGCAAATCCTTGCCCACAATATAAGTACTAACATCAGAAGTCGGCTTCAAGGTCAACAAGGTCTGCGCATCGAGGTCCAGATTCTCTACCTCTTCAATGAGAAACTCCGGCCCAGCTTGCACTACCTTTTTAACCGTACAACGGTCAATAGAACGCAAAATGCCCTGGCGGTCTGTGGCAGAGATATCCTCAGGCAGTTCGACCTGAATCTTGAAAATCTGCTGATAGCGGTTTTCCGGATCAATAATATTATTCTGTGAGAGGCGGATATTTTCGGTGGAAATATTACGCGTGTCGCAGTACAGCTTCACAAAATACGCTGCGCACAATGCTGATGAAGCCAGAAAGTAATCAAATGGGCCAGGAGCCGAACCATCACCCTTATATCGGATAGGCTGGTCTGCAATTACTGTGAAGTCATCAAACTTGGCTTCAAGACGTAGCTTATCGAGAAAGTTGACCTTAATTTCCATGGGGATCATTCCGAAAATGGTGTGGGCGCTATTATCCATCGCAACGCCGATACCGTGTAATGCATCGACGATTTCAACAAACGCTAACTTAACAGGCCGAAGGCCTTATTGCTCAGTCTTGTTGCGTGATGTATCAATACCCAAAGCCTTGAGCTTACGATAGAGGTGAGTTCTCTCTAGGCCGGTGTATTCAGAAATCTTTGTCATACTTCCACCCATGATTTGCATCTGATGCTCAAAATAGGCTTTCTCAAAGAGGTCTCTTGCCTCGCGCAAAGGCAGGTCATAGAAAGTCTTAGCGATGCCGCTAATGTACTCACCCTCTTGAGGTGCCGGAGCTTGCCCTGTGGCTACCGTCTTTGGAGCAACGCTGTTGGCTGCCAAGGGCTGAGCTACGCGACCCTCTTCGGGCTCTACATATTTTGGAGAGCTCTCGAGTGCCTTGGCAACGGTCTTGAGGAGTTTTTGTAAGGCAATCGGCTTCTCTAAAAAGTTCAGGGCCCCGATACGGGTTGCCTCAACTGCGGTATCGATCGTTGCATGCCCAGACATCATGACTACGGGCATAGTGAGCTGTCCAGTCTTAGACCACTCTTTTAATAAAGTAATCCCGTCTGTTTCTGGCATCCAAATGTCGAGTAACACCAAATCAGGTCGCATTTGCTCACGAATCGTTCTTGCTTGAACCGCACTCTCCGCAGCGTAAACAGTATGGCCTTCATCGGTGAGGATTTCATTAAGAAGCTCACGAATACCCATCTCGTCATCAACCACCAAAATACTAGCCATTCCTACGCCGCCTCTTTTGCTAGGTTCATAAACAAAATTGAAACTTGTGCACCGATCACTTCTTCTCCCTGCATGCGATTCCGAATTTCTATTTTGGCAGAATGATCATCAATGATTTTTTTCACTACCGCCAAACCTAAACCGGTTCCCTTACTCTTGGTTGTAACATAAGGCTCGAAAGCTCTTGCCAATATCTTAGCTGGAAATCCAGATCCCGAGTCACTTATTGTTAATCGCACCGCATTTTGTTGAATGCCGTTGAGCTCGCCATAGGGCACTAGCTCTGTTTTCACTACGACTGGCTCACTTTGATGGGCGCCTTCTGATGTGGCATCCTGAGCATTCTGCAATAAATTATGTATCACCTGGCGCAACTGAGTTGAGTCTCCCATGATGTCTGGGCAATTAACATCCAGCAGGGTACGTAAGGGGCTGCCCTCGTATAAACCTAAAATTTCTTGTGTCAAAACATTGATAGAAACGGGCTTTAACTGTGGGCTAGGTGTCTTAGCAAAGTCCCTAAAGTCATTGACCATCTGTTTCATAGCTTGCACTTGACCAATAATGGTCTCAGTACTGCGATTCATCATTTCTTCTTGCTCTGGGCTAAGCGTGCCGGCGAGCTTATGTTGCAATCTTTCGGCTGACAACTGAATGGGGGTAAGAGGATTCTTAATCTCATGCGCCAGGCGCCTTGCTACCTCACTCCAGGCGATAGAGCGCTGCGCACTCACTACGTCTGTAATGTCATCAAACACCACCATGCGAAGATCGGTTGTTAACTCTGTTCCTCGCACAAATAAGGTAACCCCCAACTCATTCTCAAATTCATTGGTTGTGTGTAATTGAATTTGCTTTTGCCAGACCGCAGTCTCTTTATGTTGACTTTGTGTGACGCCCTCTGTAACCGCAAGCTTCATGGTTGCAAAACCATCTTTTAAGGCCTGCTCAAACTCCATTAATGCAGGAATCTTGCTAAGGGCTTGGCCATCTAGCTTCGTTAGGTCCTGGCCAAAAATACGATCTGCACCAGCATTACTAGAAACTACATTAAAAGCTTTATCGAAAATGCAAACACCTGCAGTAAGGTTGCCAAGAACGGTTTCTAAAAAGGTTTTGGATTCCTGCAGCGAAGTGCGGGTATCGGCCAGTTGCCGCGTCATGACATTAAATTGACGCGTGAGCATGCCGAGCTCATCGCCCGTATCCAACTCTGGCTTAGGCGATAAATCGCCCTGCGCAACAGCTTGGGTGCCTTTGAGCAACATCAGCAAGGGTCTCGCTAATTGCCGCCCCAATATCAGCGCCAAGGTCACCGCTACAAACAAAGCAAAAAAGAGTGTCAGGGTAAGTGTGCCAACGAACATTTTGCGCAAACCTGTGCGCCCCAAGGACTTCTCTTGATAATCGCTATAAGCTGCCTGAACTGCCAGGGTATTTTTAGTAATTCCCTCAGGAACTGACTTCACCAGCTGTAAATACCAAAGTTCTTTTTGATATTGAACATTTAGGCCAAAGCCACGACCTGCTAACGAGCGCTCTTTTGCTAGGGGAATCACAGCGCGTAAGCGATATTGTTGCGGTTCTGTTGTATTGAGTGGCTCATCAATAAAACCAGCGCCATTCACTTTAGTAGCCTGGCTCATTACATCTGGGCTTGGTGGAGGGGAAGGGGCAAGCAAAGCGCCAGATGCGGCAGTAGCCACGACCATTTGCCGCCCATCAAAAATGGTGATCTCTTGAATACCAAATTGGTCGCGCAGGCGTGACAACAAGAGCGTCAGCTCTGCGGGGCTGGCTTGATTTGGCAAGGCCTGAATTTGGTTTGCAACAATGCGGCCCTCATCCTGCAGCTCTTGCAGGGAAGCGCCCAAAGTGGCACGCCCAAGCTCTAAGCCAGCCTCTAAAGCAGATTCGACCTGAACGTCGAACCAAGTTTCAATACTTCTTGAAACAAACTGCAAAGAAACGCCATAAAGAATTAATCCTGGAACAACACCAACCAAAGCAAAAATCATGGCCAATTTAGCAATCAAGCGCGTACCAAAGCGTCCTTTATGCCAACGAATCGCAATCACGACAACCAAGGTCAAAATGACCAGCGCGAGGCAGATACCAATCACTACGTTAGCTGCGTAAAGCCAAATAAAATAGTTGTCGAAGAATTCTGTATTGGAAGAAGCAATCGACAGCATGATGAGCAACAGCAGAGCAAAAGCACCAATGAATGTGGCGGCAATAGGAAGCGCCCGATTTTTCCATACTTCTTTTTGGAAAAACCGAGACTGAAAGAGCGCGCTAGGGTTGATCATCGCTTAATCAGATTGGTGCCATTTGGTGAAAATGGAAAACGCAACCAATCGCTTGAAACATTCCAGTCACGATTGTTCAATGCGTTTACTTGAAATGGTTTTGGTAGCTTGCTCAGATCCAAGGTCATACGCAACCCTGCGATATAGGATTTGGCAGGATCAATTTGGTTGTTGTCGATAACGCGCCAACCCCCGATGCTACCAATGGCTTGCAAAGCCTCCGAGATTGTCTTTGCAGAAAAGGTAAAGCCCTCCGAGGCAATGCGATATTGCTGTGTTAAAGGCTGATAAGAAAGTCGAGTTTGTCTTTGCGCACTTGCTGGCTTCTCTTCAAACCAATACCAGCGCGAACGGGTCAGCTCAAACTCTGTCTGAAAATAAAGCACCACTCCTTTTTGAACGGCGTCTTCCAACCCGGGGGATAACTCAATCTGAAGCGCAGCATTTAAAAGCCAGTCGTTGTCCGACCGCTCTAACTCTACGGATGTAATTTTGATGCCCTCTGCGCTAGCTGCAACAGAAAAAACGTTCAGCGCAAACAAGCAACAGAAAATGAGTTGTTTAATTCTTTGGCTCATGGCCCTTTTTTCTTAAACAAAGCATAGAAAAAACCATCATTTGTTGCCGAAGGCAGAATCTGCCCCGGAGCGCTTAATCGTAACGCATTGCTATGCTCTGCTGCAAACCAAACGGCTTGAGACTCGCCCTCCTCTGGAAATACCGAACAGGTGACATATAACAGCAGTCCCTCGGGCTTTAGCATCTTCCAGGCCTGAGTCAAAATCCCGCGTTGCCGTTGCTGCAAAGACTTCACATCAGCTTCGCGCCTGAGAAACGGAATGTCTGGGTGACGCGACACAATTCCAGAAGCAGAGCACGGCGCATCGAGCAAAATTTTGTCAAAGAGCCTGCCATCCCACCACGCTGCTTTGGATGCATCTCCCCGAGTAATTTTGACTCTATCTGATTGCAAACGCAGCCGATCTAGATTACCGCCAATTTTTCCGAGGCGCTCCCCATCTAACTCCAAGGCAACTACCTCACAATCTGCCAGCTCTAATAAATGGGCAGTCTTGCCGCCAGGCGCAGCGCAAGCATCCAGAATAAGCTCGCCAGGTTTTGGATCCAGAAGCACTGCGGCTATTTGCGCGCCTGCATCCTGAACAGATACTGCCCCGCCATAAAAGCCTGGCAAATCCGATACCGGTACTGGCTCACTTAATAAAAGCGCTGCATCTAACTTCAATCCAGCGACATCATCAATTGGCATAGAAGAAATACCTGATTGCGTTAATAGCTCTTGGTATTGAGTGCGAGTATGTTGCCTTGCATTGACGCGCAATATTAAGGGCGCCCTTTGAGCCTGCTGTATCAGTAGCGCCTGCCAAACTTTAGAGTAATTTTTCTTGAGGCTTGCACGCCACCAAGGCGGCACAAACATTGGAATGGGATCTGGCGGATAACGCTTCTCACCTTCGGGGGGCTGCACAGTCAAACTCACTTTGCGCAAGACGGCATTGACCAGGCCTTTGGCATACATGGTCGGCTCGTACTCGCTACAAGCATTTACTGCCTGATCAACAATGGTATGTGCTGCATACCCCTTGCCATCTTGGTTGCCCTGCAGAAACAATGCAATAGCAACGCTTAACAGATTCTCAACCGGGGCAGGCGGAGGCTTGGGAATAAATTGCGCAATCAACTCATGTGAGCGAATCCACTTACGCAAAGCATCAAAGGTCAAACTTTGAACAATCGGTCTTTCGTGAGCATCTAACTGATCCAAAACCTCTGTCAGAGAGCGCCCATCCATCACCTCACCTATAGCTTGCGCTGAGATCGTGATTGCCTCTGAAAGGGGAAGACTACGTGGTGATTTTTGATCCGACAAATTATTCCTTATGAAAGCGCAATGCTTTCGATGGTGCGCCATGCGTACGCAAATATGCGACCGCATTCATTCTTTTTCCGCCTGGCTTTTGCATCTCCAATACTTCAATCACACCCTGGCCGCATTGAATGAATGCGCCCTCTTTGCTAAATCCCAGGACCTCGCCAATCTGACCAGTCTGACTATAGCCCCCAGAATGCGATACACGAGAATTCCAAAACTTCATTGGTATGCCATCGAGATTGCTTGTTGCCCCAGGAAAAGGATTAAAAGCACGAATGCGATGATCAATTTCTGTTGCGCTAAGCTGCCAATCAATCTCTGCTTCGCTTTTTAATATCTTCTCTGCATATCGAATGCCTTCAGCTGCTTGTGGCGTCTTGATTAAGCTTGCGCCCTGCTGCAGAGTGCTTAATGCCTCAACAATAGACTCGGCCCCAAGCTTAGCCAAGCGATCATGCAATGAAGCACTGGTTTCATCGTCAGCAATAGCAATTTCGCGAACCAAAACAGTATCCCCAGTGTCAAGACCCACATCCATCTTCATAATGCTGACACCCGTCTTGCTGTCGCCGTGCTCGATTGACCGCTGTATTGGCGCAGCACCACGCCATCGCGGCAGGATCGAAGCATGAATATTGAAACAACCATGACGTAGGTTGCTCTCGGCAATATCCAAAACATCTTGTGGAAGAATTAATCCGTATGCAACCACTACCATCACATCAAAGTCTGTCGTAGACAGCTGTTGATAGGCAGCCTCAGCTTCGGCTTGCTTTTCAGGATCAGCGCTATTTCGCCTGAGAGAAGCCGGTTGCAAAAGGGGAATATTTTTTTCTAGTGCAAATGTTTTTACGGGGCTGGCCTGCACATGCATGCCCCTACCAGAACGACGATCGGGCTGCGTCAGCACCAAAACAATCTGATGACCAGCGGCATCGATCGCGCGCATTGCTTGCGCAGCAAACTCAGGAGTCCCAGCAAAAACAATTTTCATGGATGGCGCTTAGCGCTGACCCACCAACTCTTTGATGCGCTTTTTCATTTTAAGAGAAATGCGATTGCGCTTGAGTGGCGACAAGTACTCCACAAATACTTTGCCTTGCAAATGATCCATCTCGTGTTGCAAACAAACCGACAGCAAACCATCTGCTTCTAATTCAAATTGTTTGCCATTGATATCTAAGGCCTTCACTCGAATTGAGTCTGGCCTCTCTACTTCATCGTAATACTCAGGAACAGAGAGGCAGCCCTCACGCCAGGATTTTGTTTCGGGGCTCGCCCATACCAACTCTGGATTAATAAAAACCATCAGCTCGTCTTGGTTATCTGAAATGTCGATGACCACAATCCGCTCATGAATATCCACTTGGGTTGCAGCCAATCCAACCCCGGGCGCCTCATACATTGTGTCGGCCATATCCGCTACGATTTTTTTAATACGAGCATCCACCGCCGCAACAGGTTTGGCAATTCGATGTAGACGGGGGTCTGGGTAGCAAAGTACGGGTAATAAAGCCATGTAGGAATTATCCAACAGAGTAATCAGACTGTCCCGATTGTTGAAAATATTCCCAAGCTCAAGAATCAACCGATGCGCCTACCCCAAACCACGAATAGCATCATAGCAATCCACCGCCAGGATAAAAACTACCCTATCCGCTTGAATGATTTATATGACCCCCCAAAGGTCCTCTATATATATGGTGACATTGCGCTGCTGCATCAACCCATGATTGCGATCGTGGGTTCTCGGACAGCCAGTATTAGAGGCGTGGAGAATGCGTCTGTGTTTGCCAAAGCCCTCTCTAAGGCTGGCTTGGTGGTGCTCTCAGGGATGGCGCGCGGCATCGATGGCGCGGCCCATCAAGCCACCCTTGGGCTAGATCATGGGCTTACTTTGGCTGTCTGCGGTACCGGCATAGATGTCGTTTACCCACGAGAGCACGCCAATCTTGCCAACGACATTGCCAAAAGGGGGCTGCTGCTTTCTGAATTCCCCCCAGGAACTGGGCCCAAACCCTTTCACTTTCCAAGGCGCAACCGTTTAATTGCGGCTCTTGCATTGGGAGTGGTCGTCATTGAGGCGGCCGATAAATCTGGCTCACTTATTACCGCTCGAATTGCTGCAGAGCTCGGAAGGGAGGTTTTTGCCTTGCCAGGACCGGCCGAAAACCCTCTTTACAGAGGTTGTCACCGCCTTATTCAGGAAGGGGCGAAGCTTGTGGTCTCCCCGAGCGAAGTTCTGGAAGATATCATTACGGGGTCAAAAACCCCTTTTAAAGGCCCTGGAATGGCTTTTTTAGGAAAAAAATCATGAGCCATGGGACTCTAAATCAAGGGGTTTTGGACTTTTGTCAATTTATCGGTTAATAATAAAAAAGGGGTAAATGATCGGCCGAACCCTGATTTGGTTTAAATTGATCATCCTTTTCCCCCATTAAATACTTAATTTCAGGCTCAAATTTAGGCAAACGCGTGGCTAAAGCATCTACCAAAAGCAGTTCTAAAACTTCAACAGTGGACCACCCAAAGGCGCTCATCATCGCCGAGAAGCCCTCAGTAGCCAACGACATCGCTAAGGCACTCGGTGGATTTACAAAATATGAGGACTACTTTGAGAGCGATGATTTCGTTATTTCATCTGCTGTTGGTCACCTCTTGGAGATAGCCGCGCCAGAAGAATATGAAGTGAAGCGGGGTAAATGGTCTTTTGCCAACCTACCGGTGGTCCCCCCTTATTTCGACCTTCGCCCTATTGTCAAAACAGAATCTCGCTTAAAGGTTTTACAAAAACTGATTAAGCGTAAAGACATTAATGCCCTGATTAATGCTTGTGACGCGGGGCGCGAAGGTGAGCTCATTTTCCGCCTGATTGCTCAACACGCTAAAGCGCCACAGTCTATTCAGCGACTCTGGTTGCAATCCATGACCCCAAACGCTATCCGCGAAGGCTTTGCCTCACTGCGCTCCGACGATGATATGAAGCCGCTTGCTGACGCAGCCCGTTGCCGCTCTGAAGCGGACTGGTTAGTTGGTATCAACGGCACTCGGGCAATGACTGCATTTAATAGTAAGAGTGGTGGCTTCTTTCTGACGACCGTTGGACGAGTACAAACGCCCACCCTGTCCATCGTTGTGGAACGTGAAGAGCTGATCCGCAAATTTATTTCAAAAGACTATTGGGAAGTGAAAGCAGAGTTCATCGCTTCAGCTGGTATTTATGAGGGTCGCTGGTTTGACCCGAAGTTCAAAAAAGATCCAGCCGCTCCAGATGCTCGTGAAAATCGACTTTGGAGCGAGGCTGCTGCGCAAAGCATTGTGGCTGCCTGTCGCGATAAAAAGGCGACCGTTACTGAAGAGGCTAAACCTGCCACTCAACTTGCGCCCCAGTTATTTGACTTAACCAGCTTACAGCGCGAGGCCAATGCCCGCTTTGGTTTTTCTGCAAAAAACACACTAGGCCTAGCCCAAGCGCTTTATGAGCGTCATAAGGTGCTGACTTATCCGCGTACAGATGCAAAAGCGCTCCCTGAAGATTACTTGGATACCGTCAAGCAAACAATGGAAAACTTGGCGAAGCATTCGCAAGAGTACCGTCCATTTGCCGAGCAAATTTTGAAGGGGGATCCCAAAGATCCAAAAGCAAAAGTGGGTGCTGGTTGGATTAAACCCAACAAACGCATTTTTGATAACTCAAAAATCTCTGATCACTTTGCCATCATTCCAACACTCGAAGCGCCCAAAACATTAAGCGAGCCTGAGTTCAAGTTATACGACTTAGTGGTGCGTCGCTTCTTGGCAGTCTTTTATCCTGCAGCTGAATTTAGAGTCACCACGCGCATCACTGAGGCCTCTGGCCATCACTTTAAAACTGAAGGTAGAGTGCTCGTAAACCCAGGCTGGCTAACCGTTTACGGCCGCTCCAATCAAGCCGATGATGAGTTGGTTGCCGTTAAAGAGGGTGAAACCGTTCAGAGCGAATCGATTGCAGCTGTTCCGCTCAAAACAAAACCCCCAGCACGCTACACCGAGGCGACATTGCTCTCAGCAATGGAAAGTGCAGGCAAGTGGGTGGATGACGATGATATGCGCGAAGCTATGGCTGAAAAAGGTTTAGGCACTCCAGCTACTCGCGCTGCCATTATTGAAGGCTTGCTAGCTGAAAGATATATGGTGCGCGAAGCCCGCGAACTCATCCCTACTGCAAAAGCATTTCAGTTGATGACCCTGTTGCGTGGTTTAGACGTTGAAGAGTTAACCCGTCCAGACCTTACTGGTAACTGGGAAAATAAGTTATCGCTGATTGAGCAAGGCAAGATGAATCGCGATACCTTCATGCAAGAAATTGCGCAGATGACACAGCGCATTGTGAAGCGCGCTAAAGAATATGACAGTGACACCATACCGGGTGACTACGCAACGATGTCCACCCCATGCCCGCATTGCAAGGGTCCCATTAAAGAAAATTATCGCCGTTTTGCGTGCGAGAAATGCGGCTTCAATATTAGCAAGACCCCTGGTGGGCGTGCTTTTGAATACCCAGAAGTAGAAGAGCTACTGCGTGAAAAGACCATTGGTCCGCTACAAGGCTTTCGCAGCAAAATGGGGCGCCCATTTGCCGCCATCATTAAGTTAAGCGAAATTCCAGAAGATGATGCCGACTATCCAAATGCTGGCTTTAAGCTCGAGTTTGATTTTGGTAATTCGCAAGATGATGAAACTGAAGCGATTGATTTTACTGGTCGACAAACTTTAGGCGTCTGTCCAAAATGTTCTGGCGCGGTATATGAAGATGGCATGCGGTATTTATGCGAAAACAATACTGGCCCAAGTAAAACTTGTGACTTCAAAACTGGCAAGGTTGTTCTGCAACAAGAAATTTCTACCGAACAAGTGCAGAAGTTATTGGCTGAAGGAAAAACCGACCTGTTAACCAACTTCAAATCAAACCGCACTGGACGCGGCTTTAAGGCTTACTTAGCTTTAGGGTCTGACGGGAAAATTGGTTTTGAGTTTGAAGCTAAGGCCCCCAAAGCTGAAGGCACTGCTAAGGCGCCGGCGAAAAAGCGCGCTGGTGCAAGCGCGGCAACTAAGTCTGCGGCAAAACCCAAACGTGCGAGCAAGGCAAAGTCGTCCTCAAGCACCTGAGCGGTAATTAATTTGGCCGCTAACGCAGACCAAAGCACTCCTCTCGACCCCAAGGCAGTAGCCAGAAAAATGCCAGGGCGTTGAGTGAGGGCGCCAATGATCGGCAGTCGATCACCGGCAACACAACGTATTCCGACAAAGCAATCGGCAACTTTTAATGAAGTGCTATCGCCCTCTCTGTAATCTAGCAATCCTTGGGCCTGCTCACGATTGAACATATCACTGCTCTCGCGAGCCTCCAAGTCATCCTCACCCTCATCAAAACTTGAGCCGACTATCCAACGGTGGCTACCATCCGCAAGTTCTTCGGCAGGCAAGCAATAGCCATCGCCAGAGATGCCTACTCGTGGTAATTGCGCGACCCAAGGATCGTTCTTAGCGATTGAAAAAATACTCAACTGACCGCGGACTGGTTTTAGCGGCAAGCGAATATCAACACTAGCCATTAAGGTCTTGGCCTCCATTGCAGCGGCAACAATGACTTTGTGCGCACTCATGATTGGCTGACCTGCGCCATCAAACAAAAGCCATCCCCCATTACATGCCTCAAGACGGTTAATGTGTGTGCTCCAAAAGCAGGTCAATCTTTTGTGTTTCTGCAATAAATCATTTGCAGCCTTAGCTAAGCTAAGGGATGCGCCTCGTGGCAACCACACGCCGCTTTGCTCAACACCTAAAAGTATCTGCGCTTCACCGGCATCCAAAGGCCTGGCCATATCGTTATCAAGATCAAGTGCCTGTAAATGCTTTTGCAGTTCTTCGCGATCAAATGCTTTATCTTTTTTAGTCGGCTGGAATATGCCGTGTTGATTCCACTGCTTTCCCCAACGTGCTTCGGCCATTAGAAAAGCGATGCGCGTTAATCGTAAGAGGCGAGGCGAGCCTCTACCTATATGGGGATGAGCTATTGCGTATGCATGGCTTGAACAAGCGCTTGCTGGTGAATTCGCTGTATCGACTATACAAACAGATTGCCCACGCGCCAGTAGTTCATTTGCAATGGTGGCACCTGCAATACCAGCCCCAATCACCACTATTTCATGGTGTTGGGGTATGGGCATGTTGTTTGATCTTAGACGAATAAAACCGCTAATGCGGAATTAAGCGTTTAAGCGCTTCTCAATTTTTGCGCGAGTCTCTAGTAATTCTTTTGGCAAACGTTCGCCAAGGTGCTCAAATAATTCAGTGTGTAATTTGAGCTCGTTCTTCCAGTCATCAACACCGACTGTGATGGCTTTCTCAAATTTTTCTGCTGAATAGTCAAGACCACCCCAATGCATATCGGTATGCTCTGGGCAAATACCAAATGGGGTTTCTAGGCCCTTAGCCGTGCCTTCTGCGCGCCCAAGGATCCAAGACAGAACGCGCATATTCTCACCAAATCCTGGCCATACAAACTTGCCATTCTCATCTTTGCGGAACCAGTTCACGCAATAGATTTTTGGCAAGACTGCCCCTTCGGCTGCAAGCTTGTTGCCAACGTTCAACCAGTGCTGGAAGTAATCACTCATGTTGTAACCGGCAAACGCAATCATTGCGAATGGATCGCGGCGCACGACACCAACTTGACCGGTAATCGCAGCAGTAGTTTCAGAGCCCAAGGTTGCGGCCATGTAAACGCCTTCTACCCAGTCACGCGCCTCGCTAACCAAAGGCACTGTATTGGAGCGGCGACCGCCGAACAAGAATGCGTCAATTGCAACGCCCTCAGGGTTGTCCCAGTTTGGATCAACCGCTGGATTGTTTGTTGCTGCGACAGTGAAGCGAGAATTTGGATGTGCGGCTTTGCGTCCTGCTGCGCCATCTGCTGGTGTCCAGTCTTTACCTTGCCAATCAATTAAGTGTGCTGGCGGCGTTTCTGTCAAACCCTCCCACCAAACATCACCATCATCCGTCAAGCCAACGTTAGTAAAGATAACGTCTTGGTTTAATGAGTCGATACAGTTTTGATTGGTTTGCTTATTGGTTCCTGGGGCAACACCAAAATAACCTGACTCAGGATTGATAGCAAACAGGCGGGTCTTGCCAGTAATAGGGTCTTTGCGTGGCTTGATCCAGGCAATGTCATCACCAATAGTGGTCACTTTCCAGCCCTCAAATCCTTTTGGAGGGATCATCATAGAGAAGTTGGTTTTTCCGCAAGCGGATGGGAATGCTGCAGCAATGTGGTATTTCTTACCTTCAGGTGAGCTTACTCCCAAGATCAGCATGTGCTCAGCCAGCCAGCCTTCGTCGCGACCCATGTTGGAGGCAATGCGCAAAGCAAAGCATTTTTTACCCAACAATGCGTTGCCACCGTAACCAGATCCAAAGGACCAAATTTCACGCGTCTCTGGGTAGTGAACAATGTATTTGTTTTTATTGTTTGGCCATGCAACGTCTTTTTCGCCAGCTGCGAGTGGCTTACCAACGGTGTGGATGCAGGGTACGAATTCACCATTCGCACCCAACTGATCAATTACGGCTTTGCCCATACGGGTCATCAAGCGCATGTTGATGGCGACATACGGACTATCTGAGAGCTCAACACCAATGTGGGCGATTGGGGAGCCAATGGGGCCCATTGAAAATGGCACCACATACAGCGTTCTGCCACGCATGCAACCGTCAAACAAAGGCTGCAGCGTTGCGCGCATTTCGCTTGGCTCTACCCAGTTATTCGTTGGGCCTGCATCTTCTTTTTTGGCTGAACAAATAAAGGTGCGATCTTCAACGCGCGCTACATCTTCTGGGTCTGAGAGTGCCAAAAACGAGTTTTTGCGTTTTGCAGGGTTCAAACGCTTGAACACTCCTGCGGCAACCAATAGCTCACAAAGCTTGTCATACTCGGTTTGAGAGCCATCACACCAGTGAATACTGTCAGGCTTAGTAAGTGCGGCAATGTCTGCAACCCATTGAATTAATTTGGTATTTTTTACATAATCTGGCGCATTGACATTGATTTGGCCATTGGTACTTGTGGTCATAGGATCCCTTGGAATGAATTAATTTTTAATCCAATGATTTTAACATTTCGGACATATTTATATGTTCACCCCAGTGGGCGCAAACCCTTTACTTGCCGATACAGAACTGGCTAAATATCTTTCCCAAAAGGTCATCAGGCAACAACTTTCCAGTGATCTGTCCAAGCTGATCTTGCGCCAAACGGAGCTCTTCTGCAAATAAATCCAAGGAAATGTTCCCATCTGCAGCGAATTGCTGTGATTTATCTATATGTTCTGCTGCCCGATCAAGGCAATCTAAGTGCCTACGCCTAGCAATAATGGCCCCCTCATGTGAGCCGCCCCAACCAGCAATTTCCAAGATCTTTTTCTTTAAGCCATCAATTCCATCGCCAGTTTTAGCCGAAATTAATAAAGTGCCACCGCGCGTGGCGCTATCGGCCGTCGCTAACAAATCTGATTTATTAAGAACCTCTAACACCTCACACTTGGGTGGAAGTGCCTGCAAGATTGCCTTTCTTAAAGCTTCTTCAGTGGCGGCTTCTGGAGACGCTTCTGAATTGAAGTCCTTTAGAAAGATCACCACATCAGCCAATCGGATGGCATCCCACGATCTTTCGATGCCCTTGGCTTCGACCAAATCATCCGTCTCTCGAAGCCCTGCGGTGTCAATGATGTGCATAGGCACGCCATCAAGGCTGATACTTTCCTTCACTCGATCACGCGTCGTCCCAGCGATTGGCGTAACAATGGCAACCTCTTCGCCAGCCAGTCGATTTAGTAGAGAGCTCTTGCCGACATTGGGCGCACCAGCCAAAACCAGCTGAATGCCGTCACGCAAAATCTTGCCTTGCTTTGCACTGCTGCGCAGCGCCAGCAATTTATCACTCACTTTTTTTAACCGTTCACGCGCATGCGCATTTTCCAAAAACTCAATTTCTTCTTCTGGAAAATCTAGAGTCGACTCAACCAAAATTCTGAGTTGCGTAATTTCCTCAATCAAATCATTAATGTCGTCAGAGAATGAGCCCTGCAAAGATCTGGCAGCACCCCTTACCGCCGCTTCACTTTGCGCATCAATTAAATCAGCGATGGCTTCAGCTTGGGCCAAATCAATTTTGTCATTCAAATAGGCGCGGAGGGTGAACTCCCCCGGCTCAGCAATCACTAGGCCACTATCTTTACCAAGCTCTAGGCAACGCTTCATCACCAACTCCAGCAGTTGGGGGCCACCATGACACTGAAGCTCCAAAACATCCTCGCCTGTAAAGGATGCTGGGCTAATAAAGTGAATCGCGATAAGCTGATCAATGGGCGCACCAACAGCATCGCGCAGGGTCAGTAAATGTGCCTCACGAGGCTTGAGTACTTTTTGAAAAAGTGCTTTGGTAATTGGCGATAAGTCGGCGCCGCTGATGCGAATGACACCAACTCCGGCCCTACCGGGGGCGGTAGCTACAGCAATGATGGGCACTTTTCTCGTCATCATTGCTATGCGCTTTATATAAAATAAATGGCAGCGCCTAAATTATTAGGCAGCTTTTTTTCCAAACAATCGATTAATTTGCCACTGTTGCGCAATAGATAGAAGGTTGTTTGTTACCCAATATAAAACCAAGCCGGCGGGAAAGAAGAAGAACATGATCGAAAAAACAATCGGCATGTACATCATCACTTTTGCCTGAATAGGGTCTGGTGGTGTTGGGTTTAATTTAGTTTGTACAAACATCGAGATCGCCATAATGATTGGCAAGATGTAGTACGGATCAGGGATTGATAAATCTTGAATCCACAACACCCAAGGCGCGCCACGCATCTCAACAGATGACAGTAATACCCAGTACAAAGAAATGAACACGGGAATCTGAATCACCACAGGTAAACATCCGCCCAGTGGATTAATTTTTTCCTTGCGATACATCTCCATCATCGCTTGATTTAGCTTTTGTGGCTCGCCCTTAAACTGCTCTTTCATGAGAGCCAAGCGTGGTTGGACTTCCTTCATTCTCGCCATAGACTTATAGCTGGCAGCAGATAGTGGGAAGAAAACCAATTTAATAAAGATTGTCAAAAGAATGATTGCCCAACCCCAGTTACCAACATAAGAGTGAATCTTCTCTAACAACCAAAAAATGGGTTTAGCCAAAATGGTGAGGTAACCATAGTCCTTGAGCAACTCCAAACCTGGAGCAATGCCCTCCAAGAGGCGCTCTTCCTGAGGGCCTACAAATAGTTTTGTTTTTTCTACGACAGTGGTACCGGGAGCAACAACACCAAGCGGGGTTTGAATACCAATGCGATACAGATTTAAATCAACCTTGCCAGCGTAAATATCTCTAGCAAGCTTATCCCCGGGGATCCAAGCTGCTGCGAAGTAATGCTGCACCATTGCAACCCACGCTGGGTCACCAGCAGGAACCTGGGTTGGGATAGTAATTTTGTTTTTATCCATGGCGGTAAATTGAAGCTTGTTGAATTTTTCGACGCCGGTGTAAACCGCTGGACCAGTAAAAGTGCTCGCAGAAAACGCGCCGCCAAATGGTCCAATTTTTTGTTCTTGGCTACCATCACGCAAAATTTCCGTATACAACACCAATGGCGTTGTGCTTGCACTGCTCTGTGTTACGCGGTGCCCAACATCCACCACATAGCTGCCCTGGGTGAGCACAAAAGTTTTCTCTAGCTTTACGCCATTTCGCTCGCTCGACAAGACAATGAATGGCCTGCCAGACCCGTCTTTACCAGACTGGGTCGCCTTAAATACGCTGGTATGGTTTGGCAACTCAGCATTACCCATAGAAATTAAGCCTGAGCGGGCAATATAGGTATGTGTTGCTGTCTGCTGAAAGAGCTCAACCGGCTTTTTGTCTGCTGTTAATTCTTTTAATAGTTTTGCATCGACCACATTTGCGCCGTTGCCACTAATTTCTAGCGCCAATACATCGTTTTGTAATACAAATCTTTCGCCAGCATCTGACGTGGCTCCGGCTGCCATAGGCGCTACTGTATTTGCCTTTGGCGCTACTCCCGACATCTGTGTTGGCACGTCTGCTTTACCAGCGGTGGGGTTTGTTGCTTGCTGGGTTGTTGCTGGAGCGCCCCCAAATAAAGAGGGCTTGCCCTCATGGACCATCCAATTGTTATAAAGCATCAACCCCGACAAGGAAAACACAGCCCAAAGAATTGTTTTTTTAAAGTCCATTTGCATTTGTTTACTTAATGAGTTGTTTGTTTTACTACGGGATCATGACCACCTTGTGACCATGGATTGCAGCGTGCAATGCGCCAAATTGTTAAGCCAAGGCTTTTTACAAAACCATAATGATTAAAACACTCGCAAGCATACTCGGAGCAGCTTGGTACAAACTTGCATTGCATCCCCATATAGGGGCTTAACAGCAACTGATACAGCCTGAGCAATTTAATCGCCACTTTATTTAGGACGCGCACGCTAGATCAACCCTGCAAACTGTGAGCGCAGTAGTGTTTTTTCTTTTTTTCGTAGTCTGCCACGCGTATCGCGACCAATCGGTTTTTTCAACTTAACAACCACATCACTGCTATTGAGATGGGTTGTTTGTGCCGTCCAAACCAATTCACGAATCATGCGCTTTATTCTGTTGCGATCAACAGCGCGTTTTGCCAGTTTTTTGGCTACAGCAATTCCTAAATCAGCTTGCGCACCAGCCTCTGTCGAAGCCAAATACAAGCCCCAATACAAACTTGTCTTGGGGCGTGTTTTGAGTAATTCAGAAATCCTGGCGCTATTCAAAAGCTAAATCAATTAAACAGCTAAGCGTTTACGGCCTTTTGCGCGGCGTGCATTTAAAACTGCGCGGCCACTCTTGGTTTTCATACGAATACGAAATCCATGGGTGCGTTTACGACGTACTACTGAGGGTTGGTATGTTCTTTTCATGATAGATCCTAAGGAAGCCAAGTATTTTCCTTGTTGCAGAGCAAAAGGTCAACCTATCCTTATTGATATATAGGTGTTTTTCTTTATTTTTTATGGGTTTTTCCTACAAATACCTAATTTGTAAGGTTTTTTTGATTTTGTACACAAGTTATCCACAGGTTTTCCACGATTTTCTAGCTTGTGGATAACTTTGTAGCCTCGCTACAATGGATCCTCTAAAAATATGAGCAACTTAAACAATCCCCCCGCCTTGAATTCACTAAACCCCCTGGGTTTTTGGGATGGTGCTATTGGCATCCTGTCCCGCGAGCTGTCACCCCAACAGTTTAAAACTTGGATTCAACCTTTGAGGTTGATTTCATTTGATGTAAGTGATCAATCACTTACAATTGGAGCGCCAAATAGATTCAAACTTGATTGGATCAAAAAAACTTTTGCCGATCGTTTTCAAGAATTGGCTGAGCACTATTTTGGCTTTCCTGTAAACCTAAGCTTTGTTTTGGATGTTGAGGCGGGCGCCCCAGATTTGGGTTTGACGGCCCCCGTTCTAGCCCTAAGCCCAATCAATTCAGAGCCTGATTTAACCCAAGCCAGCCAAGAAGACGAAGTATTAACAGAAGAGCGTTCGTTTGAGATTGAAGACCACTCAAAACTGAACCCTAACCTCACTTTCGACACCTTTGTAACAGGTAAAGCAAATCAACTTGCTCGGGCCGCTTCCATTCAGGTGGCCCACAATCCAGGCACATCCTACAACCCCATGTTTTTATATGGTGGGGTGGGGCTAGGCAAAACACACCTCATCCACGCAATTGGCAACCACCTTTTGAAGGAAAAACCAAATGCGCGGATTCGATATATTCATGCTGAGCAGTATGTTTCGGATGTGGTTCGCGCATACCAACAAAAGGCATTTGACCGTTTTAAGCGCTATTACCACTCCCTAGACCTCCTATTAATTGACGATATTCAGTTTTTTAGCGGTAAGTCCCGGACACAAGAAGAGTTTTTCTACGCTTTTGAGGCCTTATTAAGCAATAAAGCCCAAGTGATTATTACTAGTGACACCTACCCAAAAGAGATGGCGGGAATTGATGATCGACTGATCTCCCGCTTTGACTCAGGTCTAACTGTGGCGATCGAACCGCCAGAGCTAGAGATGCGGGTTGCCATTTTGATGAAAAAAGCAATCAGCGAAGGCATCCCCATGAGTGAGGATGTGGCATTTTTTGTGGCCAAACACTTGCGCTCAAACGTGAGAGAGCTCGAGGGGGCGTTGCGCAAAATTTTGGCTTATGTGCGCTTCCACGGTCGAGAAGTAACGATTGAGGTAGCTCGCACCGCGCTTAAAGACCTGCTTTCCATCCAAAATCGGCAAATTTCTGTGGAGAATATCCAAAAGGCTGTTGCGGATTTTTATAGTATTAAGGTGGCGGATATGTACTCCAAAAAGCGCCCTGCAAATATTGCTCGCCCAAGGCAAATTGCGATGTTTATGGCTAAAGAGTTAACCCAAAAAAGCCTCCCAGAAATTGGGGAGTTGTTTGGGGGGCGCGATCACACAACCGTTTTACATGCCGTTCGTAAAATTGGTGAGGAGCGCTCACATGATGGGCAACTTAACCATGAGATTCACGTTATAGAGCAAACCCTAAAAGCTTAGTTTTTTGCCTGTGGATAAGGTTGTGGACAGCTCAATGAATAACTTTGGGGATTGTGTGTGGATAAATTGTGGAAAGTGTCCGCTTCATGCAAAAATAGGGTATTGATAGAAAGTTGTCCAAGATCTATCCAGCGTTTATACAAAAGTTTTCCACAGGTTTTTTGGTCTTTAATGTGTTGTTTTATATAAGGTTTTTGAGTTATCCACCGAAACCACAAGCCTTATTACTACTACTAATAAGATATATACAAGGATTTAAAAGCAATGCAACTCGTTAACACTTCGCGTGACAACTTACTAAAACCCCTTCAGGTCGTTAGTGGAATTGTTGAACGTCGCCACACCTTGCCAATCTTGGCAAACCTGCTTTTTAAAAAACAGGGTGACAAGGTTTCTTTTATTTCTACAGACATTGAAATTCAAATAACGACTAATGCAAATTTTGGCGTTGGGTCTGAGGATGTCACCACAACGGTTGCAGCAAGAAAATTATTAGATATTTTGCGTGCACTACCAGAAGGCCCTGTGGCGCTTAATCTCAAAGATAACAAAATGGTTGTACAGAGTGGGAAGAGTCGCTTCTCTTTACAAACTTTATCTGCAAATGAATTTCCGGTGATGCAAAGTGTTGGAGAGGTTACGGCTACTTGGAAGATGTCGCAAAAGAGCTTTCGCCAACTCATCAGCCAAGTGCATTTTGCAATGGCGCAGCAAGACATTCGTTATTACTTAAACGGAATGTTATTGGTTGTTGAGGGAAAACAGGTAATTGCTGTTGCAACCGATGGTCATCGTTTAGCTTACTCCCAAGTTGAGCTGGCAGAGGCGCCATCTGGATCTGGGCAAAAACAAGAAATTATTATTCCCCGTAAAACTATTTTAGAGTGTCAGCACCTACTTGAAGATTCTGAAGAGCCGCTTGAAATTAGTCTAACCTCCAACCAAGTGAAGTTTTCATTTGGAGATATTGAGCTTATTTCAAAATTGGTCGAGGGTAAGTTCCCGGATTTTCAGCGCGTTATTCCTAAGGGTCACAAAAATTCATTAATTGTTGGTAGGGATCTTTTGCAAGCAGCGCTTCAGCGCGCGGCGATTTTAACTACAGATAAATTCAAAGGCGTACGCTTTTCTTTATCGCCAAATCGTATTACTGTGCAATCTACCAATGCTGAGCAGGAAGAGGCTCAAGAAGAAATTGAAACTGAATACAGTGGTGACTCTGTTGAAATTGGTTTTAATGTCAGCTATTTGTTAGATGTTTTATCTAATCTAAAAAATGAAAATATTCAAATCAGTTTAGGTGATGCAAATAGTAGTGCTGTTGTAACACTACCCGGCTCCGAAGACTTTAAGTATGTTGTGATGCCAATGCGCATTTAATTTAGAAAAAAATGACT
>Ga0214236_1000086_pt1 | contig 42665 bp, 44 predicted proteins | sample TroBogypolimnion_11_FD_153074 | JGI IMG/M metagenome (GOLD analysis project Ga0214236, IMG submission 153074) | Freshwater microbial communities from Trout Bog Lake, WI - 28JUL2008 hypolimnion | ecosystem: Environmental > Aquatic > Freshwater > Lake > Hypolimnion/Profundal zone | place: Trout...
CTACGCCTGATCTATGGTGACGGTATTTTGGGTCTCCCACAAGCCGCCCCTTTTGATGCCATCATCTTGGCAGCAGCAGGTTTGGGTATTCCGGACGCCTTACTGGATCAGTTAGCAATAGGAGGGCGTTTAATCGCCCCAGTCGCCAGAAACGAGAAAGAGCAGCAATTGGTGATGGTGGAGCGGATGAGCTCCCAGCGCTACCAAAGAACCGTGCTGGACGAGGTCTTTTTTGTCCCCTTACAATCAGGGGTAGTATGAAAATTATGTCCAATACCCTCATAAAGTCCCTGACCCTAGCCACTTTAGCCGCCTCAATGTTCACCATGGTTGGCTGCAGCACTACGCCTAGAGCAAAACCGGCCAATGTAGTTGACCGTACTGGCAATGTTAGCGAACCAGCGCCGCCTGGCTACTACCGCGTGAAGAAGGGTGACACCTTAGCTCGCATTGCATTAGATAACGGTCAAGCCCCGCGTGATGTGATTGCTTGGAATAAATTATCAAACCCAAATCAAATTGAAGTGGATGATCTGATTTTGGTGAGGCCGCCAGCCGGTTCTCAATCAGCAGCTAAACCGGCCGCTAAGTCTATTGATGCCGGTAAAGCAGATACACCGAAGACTAAAGAAACCGCCAAGGTAGATGCTCCCGCAACAGAAGTCGTTGCAGAGCCAGGCATTCGTTTGTCTTATCCTGCTAAAGGCAAGATTACGAGTGAGTTCAGTGAGGCAAACAAAGGCATTGATATTGCTGGTAAGGTTGGAGACCCAGTTCAAGCAGCAGCTGATGGCAAAGTGGTTTACGCTGGCAATAGTTTGCGTGGCTATGGCAACTTAGTGATCGTCAAACATGACAATACTTACCTCACTGCCTACGCGCATAACAGCAAGCTCTTAGTTAAAGAGGGCGATACGGTTCGCAAAGGTCAAAAGATTGCTGAGATGGGTGATACGGATACCACTTCACCTAAACTTCACTTTGAATTACGTGTGAATGGTAAGCCAGTAAATCCAACACCTTACTTGCAATAAGTAAGTTCCTTAGCCACTAGCATCCCTCGATGGCAACCGTCCTCGTCTTTGATATTGAGACCATTCCTGATATAGCGGGATTGCGTCGTCTCGAAGACTTTCCAGAATCGATGTCCGATGTCGAGGTAGCTGCAAAAGCCATGGCAGATCGCACTGCCAAAACCGGTAGCGAGTTTTTGCCGCTATACCTGCAGCGCATCGTTGCGATCTCTTGTGTGATTCGCAGAACCACCAAAGATGGTTTGCCCCAAATTAAAGTGGGCACACTTGGCACTGCACAAGATGATGAGAAGGTTTTGATCCAGGCATTCTTTGACTTGATTGAGAAATACACACCGCAATTAGTCTCATGGAACGGCAGCGGTTTTGATTTACCAGTCTTGCACTATCGCGCACTGGCAAACCAGATTCAAGCACCGCGTTATTGGGAGATGGGTGAGAGTCAAGAAAACGATAGTCGAGAATTCAAATGGAATAACTACATCAGTCGTTATCACATGCGTCATATTGACCTCATGGATCTCTTGGCAAAATTTAACGGCAGAGCTAATGCACCGTTAGATGGCTTGGCAAAGCTGTGTGGCTTCCCAGGCAAGATGGGGATGGATGGCAGCCAAGTTTGGCCTGCATACCAGGATGGCAAGATTGATGACATCCGTCGCTATTGCGAAACCGATGTAGTCAACACCTACCTGATGTATTGCCGCTTTCAGTTGCTGCGTGGCGGTTTCTCGCTCGCTGAGTATCAAGAAGAGATTGAATTTGTAAAAGCGTATTTAGAAACACAATCTAAAGAGCCTCATGGTGCTCAATGGCAAGAATATCTCCAGGGTTTTACGCCCGATGCGTAGAGGGGATAAGCCAGTCAACATCGTGGTGACTGAGTCGATACATGTTGAATCTCTTGATCTAGACGCCCAAGGGATTGCACGCTTAGCACCCAATGAAGAAGAACTTGCACAAGGGCATAGCGGCAAAGTGGTTTTCATTCAAGGCGCTCTACCTACCGAGCTAGTGACCTATGTTGTTACCCGTGAGAAGGCTCGCTTTAGTAAAGCCAAAGTCTTAGACATACTAAAACCTGCGGTGTTTAGGGCCCAGCCCAAATGCAAAGCCTTTGGGGTCTGCGGTGGTTGCACTATGCAGCATTTGGATATTCGGGCGCAGATTGCGATGAAGCAACGCGTACTGGAAGATGACTTGCAGCATATTGCTAAAGTTAAACCAGAAGAAATCCTACGCCCCATGGGCGGCCCTGCTTGGGAATACCGTCACCGTGCACGTTTAAGCGCAGTGAACCGTTCGATTAAAAAAGGAACGGTATTGATCGGATTTCATGAGGGGAAGAGTGGCTATGTAGCCGACATGACCGCTTGCGAGATACTGCCCAAGCATGTATCCGATCTGTTGCCAGCAATGCGTACATTGGTGATGGGCTTATCGATTGTTGATCGCATGCCACAAATTGAAATCGCAGTAGGTGAACCAGAAGAGCCAAATTCTGATGACCCTATAAAGTCTCGGCCGGTGACAGCTTTGGTATTTCGTAATCTACTTGCCTTAACAGCAGATGATGAACAGTTGTTGAGAAACTTTGCCGATCAACACCAAGTCTGGATTTGGTTGCAACCCAAAGGCATTGAAACGGTGGCGCCTTTTTATCCTGAGACGGGCAAGCTTTGCTATCGCTTACCCGAGTTTGAAATCGAGATGCCCTTTAAACCGGCTGACTTTACTCAAGTTAATCACATGATGAATCGTGTTTTAGTCAGTAGGGCGATTCGTTTGCTAGAAGTTAAACCAAGCGATCGCGTACTTGATCTCTTTTGCGGTATTGGTAATTTCACATTACCTCTCGCCAGAAAATCCCAAAGTGTTTTGGGTATCGAGGGTTTGGAAGGTTTGACCACTAGAGCAAATGAAAATGCCCAGCATAATCAGCTTGCTGATAAGGCGAGCTTTATGCAAAGTGATTTGTTCGAAGTCACAACAGAAACCATTGCTTCTTGGGGTAAAGCGGAGCGCTGGTTAATGGATCCGCCCCGTGAAGGTGCGATGGAAATCTGCAAAGCTTTGGCTGATCTCCATGCCAGCAACAATTCCTTAATGCCTGAACGCATCGTCTACGTCTCTTGCAATCCAAAGACCTTGGCCAGGGACGCTGAAATACTCTGCCACCACGCTGGCTACACCCTAAAAGGGGCTGGAATCGTCAATATGTTTCCCCATACCTCTCACGTAGAGTCAATGGCAGTCTTCCAAAGAGGCTAATTCAGGCCATATTTACCCTAAGCTTATGATATTTAGCACTAATTCGGTGCCGATATGCATTTTGCGGTGCAAAAACTGGATAAATGAGTCTTCTATAAGAGTAGATTGAAGTTGTGCAGGGATTCATTGCTGCTAACGGTTTCATCCACTACTAGGAGTGTGTCATGAGAGCCTCAGATAGTTTGGCAATCTTATTAATATTGATTGCACTGTCTTATGCGGTCAGCATGTTTGTCGCTAATTAATTTATTTAGCTACAAAAGAGCGAAGACAGAAAGTAAAAAGGCGCCCGCAGGCGCCTTATGAGAGCAACAATAAAAAGTTGCTTAGTGCCTCTTACTCTCTATTACCCCCAACAATACCGAGTAATGCCAGTAAGTTGGTGAATACGTTGTACACATCTAAGTAGATCGCTAGTGTGGCCATGATGTAATTGGTTTCACCGCCATTGATGACGCGCTGTACATCAACCAAGATAAAGGCGGAGAAGATTGCGATCGCTAGAACCATCACAGTCAACATTAAAGCAGGCAATTGCAACCAGATGTTCGCTAAAGAAGCAACGATCAAGAGCAGTACGCCTACCATCAACCATTTGCCCATACCAGCAAAATCACTCTTGCTAACAGTCGCAATGGTTGCCATCACAGCAAAGATAGCGGCAGTGCCACCAAAAGACAGCATGATGAGTGCAGCACCGTTGCTATAGCTATTAAGGGTGTAGCCAACCAAACGGGACATCATGATGCCCATGAAGAAGGTGAAGCCTAAAAGCAAGAGAACGCCGACGCCGGTTTCTTTATTTTTCTCGATCGCCCAGAAGAAGCCAAAGGCTACTGCCATGAAGACGATGAAGCCGATGAAAGGACTGCCTGCAAACAAGGTGAAACCCATCGCCACACCAAGCCAAGCACCGATGATGGTTGGAACCATGGAGAGTGCGAGTAGGGCATAGGTATTGCGCAGTACGCGGTTGCGTACTTGAGGGGTGCTAATTGAGCCAGACTGGCCAAAGCCGTAAGAGTTGAGATCGCTCATTTGGACTCCTTCTTTTAAAGTAAATACATAAGCCCGTGCTGGGCTGTTGATAGTAAGTATAGACAAAACAGCCTAATTTCAAGGGCTAAGTTAAAAAGACTACAAACCATGGGGTTATGCCCAGTAAATTCAATGGCTTAGGACTACTTTTATAAGGGTAAATACCCTCAGCCGATGTATAATTCGGGGGTCGTCGAATCAGGGCAGACTTATTGCAAGCCTTTTCGACTAATACCTTTGAAATCACTATTGGAGTTTTGCATGGCTATTGAACGCACCCTTTCTATTATCAAACCCGATGCTGTAGCTAAAAACGTTATCGGCAAAATTTACGACCGTTTTGAATCTGCTGGTTTGAAGATCGTTGCTTCCAGAATGGCGCATTTATCCCAAGCTGAAGCGGAGCAGTTCTATGCTGTTCACGCAGCCCGTCCTTTCTTCAAAGATTTGGTGAGCTTCATGGTTTCTGGTCCAGTGATGATCCAAGTATTGCAAGGTGAAGGCGCTATCGCCAAGAACCGCGATCTGATGGGTGCTACTGATCCCAAGAAAGCTGACGCTGGAACAATTCGTGCTGACTTTGCTGATAGCATCGATGCTAACGCTGTTCACGGATCTGACGCTCCTGAAACCGCTGCTGTGGAAATTGCATTCTTTTTCCCTGGCATGAACGTTTTCAATCGTTAATTCGAAACCTATTTACTAAATAAGTAGGCGCATTGACCTCCCCGCGCGTAAATCTCTTAGATTTTGACGCTGACCAAATGGCAGCGTATGTCGCGGGGTTGAATGAAAAGCCCTTTAGGGCAAAGCAACTCATGCAGTGGATACACCAGCGTGGTGTATCGAACATCAACGACATGAGTGATTTAGCAAAAAGCTTCCGAGCTAGCTTGCTGGATGTAGCGGAAGTCGTATCTCTCCCAGTCATTAAAGATGAACTTGCCAATGATGGCACCCGCAAGTGGTTGCTGGACGTTGGCGCAGGCAATGCAGTCGAGTCAGTCTTTATTCCAGAAGATGATCGCGGTACTTTGTGTATCTCTTCGCAAGCAGGCTGCGCAGTCAATTGCCGTTTTTGCTCCACCGGACGCCAAGGCTTCTCACGCAATCTCACTTCTGGCGAAATCATTGGCCAATTGTGGTTTGCCGAACACCTCTTGCGTAATGAACCTGGTGCAGTGCGGCGCGTTGAAAAATTTCCAACACCTGGCTGGGAACATACTGGCCGCGTGATTTCGAATGTGGTCATGATGGGAATGGGCGAGCCTTTACTCAACTATGACAACGTGGTGACCGCATTACGCTTGATGTTGGATGACAGGGCCTACGGCTTGTCAAGACGTCGCGTCACCGTATCAACCTCTGGCGTCGTGCCGATGATTGATCGCTTGGCACAAGATTGCCCAGTAGCATTAGCGGTCTCGCTGCATGCGCCCAACGATGCATTGCGTGATCAGTTAGTGCCACTAAATCAAAAATACCCTTTACGAGAATTGCTCGGTGCATGTGAGCGTTATTTGCCATTTGCCCCAAGAGATTTCTTAACCTTTGAGTACTGCATGCTCGATGGTGTGAATGATTCTGATGCGCAAGCAAAAGAATTGATTCGTTTGCTGAGCAACATTAAGTGCAAGGTCAACCTCATTCCCTTTAATCCATTCCCAGAGTCTGGCTTAAAGCGTTCACCGCCACAACGTATACAAGCCTTTGCTAATATCTTGTTAGATGCTGGCATGGTGGCTACAGTTCGCAAGACCCGCGGCGATGATATTGCCGCCGCTTGTGGACAGTTAGCTGGTGATGTGATTGATAGAACCCGCGTACGCGAACGTGCCGTACACGATAAGGAAATCATTCAGCCAGATGATGATGAGCCGCCTGAGTCAGTTCAGAACATTCAATGGCTCGATAAGTTAAATTAAACATGAGCACCAATCACTCCTTGTCGCCTCTGCCATTAGGTCCTGCACCTAAGCGCGCAACCCGCCAAGCAAAGGTTGTTTGGAAAACGAACATCATCACAATTGGTGGCGATGCACCTGTGCGCATCCAGTCGATGACCAATACCGATACGGTTGATGCAGTCGGTACCGCAATTCAAGTAAAAGAATTAGCCCGCGCTGGTTCTGAGATGGTACGCATCACAGTCAACACTCCAGAAGCCGCTGCTGCAGTTCCGTATATTCGTGAACAGTTAGACAAGATGGATGTTTTGGTCCCATTGATTGGTGACTTCCATTACAACGGCCATACTTTGCTCAATGATTACCCAGAGTGCGCCAAAGCTTTATCAAAATACCGCATCAATCCAGGTAACGTGGGTAAGGGCGCTAAGCGCGATCCACAGTTTGCGCAAATGATTGAAGCGGCCTGCAAATACGACAAGCCGATTCGGATTGGTGTGAACTGGGGTAGCTTGGACCAAGAGCTTCTCGCCAGCATCATGGATAGTAATGCTGCTTTAGCTGTGCCAAAGACTGCACAAGAAGTCATGATCGAAGCCTTAATTCAGTCGGCATTGCAGTCTGCAGAAAAAGCAGTGGAGTTCGGTATGAACCCCGATCAAATTTTGTTGTCTTGCAAAGTGAGTAATGTGCAAGACTTAGTTGCCGTATATCGCGATCTGTCACGTCGCTCTGACTATCCCTTGCACTTGGGATTAACCGAGGCTGGCATGGGTAGCAAGGGAATCGTTTCTTCTACCGCTGCAATGGGTATCCTCTTGCAAGAAGGTATTGGCGATACGATACGGGTTTCCTTGACGCCAGATCCAGGTGCGCCACGTGAGAATGAAGTGATCGTAGCCCAAGAGATATTACAAACCATGGGTTTGCGCAATTTCACACCCATGGTGATTGCTTGTCCTGGTTGCGGTAGAACGACCAGCACTACCTTCCAAGAATTGGCCGCCAATATTCAGTCCTACTTGCGCCAACAAATGCCCATTTGGAAAAAAACCCATCCAGGCGTTGAAAATATGAACGTTGCCGTGATGGGCTGTATTGTGAATGGACCTGGCGAAAGTAAACATGCCAATATTGGTATTTCATTACCCGGTACTGGCGAGACTCCAGCGGCACCTGTCTTTGTAGACGGCGTGAAGGTAAAGACCTTGCGGGGCGATAAGATTGCAGAAGAGTTTCAAATCATTGTTGATGAATACGTCGAAAAAAATTACTCATAAAAATGACCGAAGATAAAAACAAGAAGACCGAAAAAACGCTCAAGATTAATGGCGTTCGCGGCATGAATGATTTACTGCCGGCAGACGCTGCACAGTGGGCTCATCTTGAACATGTCTTGCGTGACTTAACCCGTGCTTACGGCTATGAGTTTTTACGCACCCCGATTGTTGAGGCTACCGCTGTATTTCAACGTGGTATTGGTGAAGTAACCGATATTGTTGAAAAAGAAATGTATTCCTTTGAGGATCGCCTTAATGGTGAGCAACTGACTTTACGCCCAGAAGGTACCGCTGCCATCGTCCGCTCTGTGATTGAGAATAATTTGATATACGAAGGACCTAAGCGTCTTTGGTATACCGGCCCGATGTTTCGCCATGAGCGCCCACAACGTGGCCGCTATCGTCAGTTCCACCAGTTTGGGATTGAGGCCTTAGGCTTTGCCGGCCCAGATATTGATGCTGAAATTATTCTGATGGGTCAACGCCTCTGGGATGAGTTGGGCTTAAAGGGTGTGCGCTTAGAGATTAATTCACTAGGTCAAGCTGATGAACGTGCTGTGCACCGCGCTGCCTTGGTAACGTATTTTGAGAAGAATGCCGCGCAACTCGATGAAGATTCACAACGTCGTCTATTGACCAATCCTTTGCGGATTTTGGATTCTAAAAATCCAGAGATGCAAGCATTGATCGAAGGCGCGCCCAAGTTATTAGATTTCTTGGGTGAAGCATCACTCAAACATTTCGATGCGGTGCAAGCATTACTCAAAGCAAACAACATTCCCTGCAAGATCAATCCACGCTTAGTTCGTGGACTCGATTATTACAACCTCACTGTATTTGAGTGGGTGACGGATGAGCTCGGTGCACAAGGCACGATTGCCGGCGGTGGTCGCTATGATCCACTGATTGAGCGCATGGGTGGCAAAGCAGCGCCTGCTTGTGGTTGGGCCATGGGTATGGAACGTGTTTTAGAGCTCATGAAAGTATCAGGCTCATTGCCTGAGGCGGCGCCTGGCTGCGATATTTTCGTTCTACACCAGGGTGGCGAGACTTTAACTGCTGCCATGATTATTGCTGAGCGTTTGCGCAGTGCTGGTATTGATACCATCCTTTTTTGCCCACCAGATGGCCAATCGGCTAGCTTTAAGTCGCAAATGAAGAAGGCGGATGCTAGTGGGGCTGCCTATGCAGTCATTATTGGGCCTGACGAGTTGGCTAAAGATGAAGCCCAAATCAAAGACCTGCGTGGCACGGGTGAACAACAGTCAGTAGCCCTCGATAAAGTGCTAGATGCGGTAATTGACGCTTTGGTCGGCTCCTCCGAATAGAATTACCCTATAACGATATTTATTAGCTTGGATTGATATGCCTTTAGACCTAGAAGAACAAGAACAACTTGACCAGCTCAAAGCATTTTGGCAAAAGTATCGCAATCTCATTACTGGCGTTCTGACGGCGGCCTTATTTGTGTATGCAGCCTATAGTGGTTACCAGTGGTGGCGTAATAGCCAAGCTGCGCAAGCATCCCAGCTGTATGACACGATGATCGTTGCCATCAGTAAGAGCGATAAAGATCAAAGCTTACGCGCTGCAGATGATTTGCAAAAGCAATTTGGACGCACTCCTTATGCATCGATGGCTAGCTTAGTCGCCGCAAAAATTGCCTCAGATGCTGGTGATGCCCCTAAAGCAATCGAATATCTGCGTTGGACAGCGAAGAATGCTTCCAATGCTGGTTATGAGGCTTTGGGTAAATTGCGTTTAGTTTCTCAGTTAATCGAGCAGGGTGCTGAGAAAGATTTTGCCGAAGCTGATGCCATTTTGAAAGATAAACCTATTAATGGATTTGAGGCGCTGTGGTTAGAGCGTCGTGGCGATTGGTATTTGGCGCAGAAGAATACTGCCCAAGCTAAGGTGAGCTATCAAGATGCTTGGAAGAAATTAGATCAAGCAAAAGAATTTCCTGAAGAGGCGCGTCGCCTCTTGAAGGTTAAATTGGATGCTGTTGGAGGAGTTGCTCAGTGATGATTCACACAATGCGTTTGGTAAACATAGCGAAGTTCGCTACAAAAGCCCTCATCATTGGCTCTGCCATTGCTGCTCTCGTAGCTTGCTCTGGTGGCGCGCGTGTTCGCAAGCCCGCTGAGCTAGTTCCAGTGACCAATCAATTTGATCTTGCCCCCGTTTGGTCAACCAGCGTTGGTTCATCCGAGACATTTAACTTTCATCCAGTGGTTGCTGGCGATGCAGTCTATGCAGCATCGCATCGTGGCAATTTAGTGAAGATTGATTTAGCCAATGGCAATAAGGTTTGGGAAGCTTCTGTACCAGAGCGTATTACCGTAGGTCCAGGTTCTGATGGCCGTGTTACTGCTGTTGTGACTACCAAAGGCACCGTATACGCATACGACGATACCGGCAAACCTATTTGGAACGTCAGCGTTGGCAGTGAAGTCTTGACTGAGCCAGTAGTTGCTGGTGGTGTTGTCATTATTCGTGCTTTAGATAATCGCTTTATTGGTTTGGATGCCCAAACCGGCACACGGAAGTGGATCTATCAGCGTCAACAATCCGCGCTGTCATTGCGAGTGGGTTATGGCATGCTGGCGATTGGGAATGAAGTGATTGTTACCGGCTTTGCTGGCGGTCGTTTCGGCATGATCGCGATTGCTAACGGTGGTTTAGTTTGGGAATCCCCAATTTCCTTTCCGAAAGGTTTCTCTGAGATTGAGCGTTTAAATGACGTGACTGCTAAGCCCAGCATGGAAGGTGAAATTCTTTGTGCCGTGTCCTATCAAGGTCGCATTGGATGTGGCCAAGCCCGTACCGGCAATTTGATTTGGTTTAAAGATTTCTCAAGCTTTACAGGCACAGCGCAAAGCCCCGATATGGTTTTCTCTGCCAATGAAAAATCACACGTGACAGCATTCGCCACCAAAGACGGTAATCAGGTTTGGGAAAATGACAAATTAACCTTCAGAGATGTTGGCGAGCCCATGGCTGTTGGCAGGGTATTACTGATGGGTGATGCGCAGGGTTATGTGCATGCATTCTCACAGGCGGACGGTCAGATGGTTGCCCGTATACGTCACGATAGCAGTCCAATCACCGCTGCCCCGATTGCGGTTGGCGGCCTCATTCTGATTCAATCTCAGGGTGGAAAAATAGCGGCGTACAGTCCAAAATGAATCCAGTCATCACTATTGTCGGTCGCCCTAACGTTGGGAAGTCCACACTCTTTAATCGTCTAACGCGTTCACGCGACGCACTAGTTGCCGATTTTTCAGGCCTCACACGAGATCGTCACTACGGCAAAGGTCGTATTGGTGAGCGGGCATTTATTTGCGTTGATACCGGCGGTTTTGAGCCAGTAGCCAAGACTGGCATTGTTGCTGAGATGGCAAAGCAAACCAAACAAGCGGTTGCGGAATCTGACATCGTGATCTTCTTGGTGGATGGTCGTTTAGGTATGGCTCCACAAGATCGCGTGATTGCTGACTTCTTGCGCAAGACCGGTCGCCCCATTATTTTGGCTGTCAATAAAACCGAAGGCATGCAAGCCGGTGTTGTGACTGCCGACTTTCATGAACTTGGTTTAGGCGAACCTTTTCCAATTTCATCTGCCCATGGTGATGGTGTCCGTGGCATGCTCGATGATGCTTTAGACGCTTTAGGTATTGCAGAACCCGAAGAAGAAGATTTAGTCAACGATCCAAACCGTCCAATGAAGATTGCGGTAGTGGGTCGTCCTAACGTTGGTAAATCGACCTTGATCAATAAGTTGATCGGTGAAGAGCGTGTGATTGCATTCGATATGCCCGGTACAACACGCGATGCGATTGAAGTGCCTTTCGAGCGCAACGGTAAGCCCTATATCTTGGTCGACACCGCAGGTTTACGTCGTCGTGGCAAAGTATTTGAAGCGATTGAAAAATTCTCAGTTGTGAAAACCTTGCAAGCGATTGCCGATTGCAACGTCGTGATCTTGATGCTTGATGCACAGCAAGATATCTCTGAGCAGGACGCGCACATTGCAGGATTTATCGTTGAAGCAGGGCGTGCATTAGTGGTTGCCGTGAACAAGTGGGATGGTCTTGATTCCTACGTTAAAGAGCGTGCTCGTTTAGAGATCGCTCAAAAATTACGCTTCTTAGATTTTGCTAACGTACATCCGATTTCTGCAAAAAAAGGTACAGGCTTAAAAGAGCTCTTCAAGGATGTGGATGCGGCTTATGCTGCAGCGATGGCGAAGTTACCAACCCCACGTCTGACCAGAATTCTGCAAGAGGCGATTGAACATCAACAACCTAAACGGGTTGGCATGGGCCGTCCAAAACTGCGCTATGCACACCAAGGGGGCATGAATCCTCCCATTGTGGTGATTCACGGTACTTCATTGAGTGGAGTCACAGATAGCTACAAGCGATACTTGGAAGGTCGCTTCAGGGAAGTCTTTAAATTGCGCGGCACCCCATTACGCATTCAGATGAATACCGCTAAAAACCCTTATGTAGACGCTGATAAAGGCAAAAAGGGTAAAAAGTAGCCAAGCTAAATGTTGTGGGATAAGATTTCAGTATTAGCTGTGCAGAGTAGGTTTTATTTACATAAAAAAGCAAGACTCCCTAACTAAAAAACGAATAAGGAGCAGTATGAATAACAAAGCAATCCAATTACTTCAAGATCCATTCCTCAATACCTTGCGTAAAGAGCATGTACCTGTGTCAATCTATTTAGTGAACGGTATTAAGCTGCAAGGCAATATTGAATCATTTGATCAATATGTCGTTCTCTTGCGCAATACCGTTACTCAAATGGTTTACAAGCACGCTATTTCTACCATCGTGCCAGCGCGCGCAGTGGAGTTCCGCATGGAAGAAGCTAGCCCTGTATAAAACCGGAGTAGATGCGGCACGCGCAGTTCTGGTTGGAGTAGACTCCGGACGCGAAGATTTTGCAGATAGCATGGCCGAGCTCAGTCTTTTGGCTGAGAGCGCCGGCTCCATTCCTGCAGCCAGTGTGATTGCCCGCAAAGGCAAAACAGATCCTGCTTTATTTATTGGATCGGGCAAAGCCAATGAGGTCAAAAGGGTAATGGAAGAACAAGGCGCTGAATTGGCCATCTTCAATCATCCGCTGTCCCCGACTCAACAACGCAACTTAGAGCGTCAACTGGGTTTTCATGTGATGGATCGAACTGGTCTGATCTTGGATATCTTTAGTCAAAGAGCCCAAAGTCATATTGGTAAGACCCAGGTTGAGTTGGCGCAGGTTAGATATCAAATGTCGCGTTTGGTCAGGGCTTGGAGTCACTTGGAGCGTCAACGCGGGGGTATTGGTGTGCGTGGCGGACCTGGCGAAACCCAGATGGAGTTGGATCGCCGGATATTAGCCACCAAGGCTAAGCGCCTAGAAAACGAGCTCGAAAAGCTGCAACGCCAGCAAAGAACGCAAAGACGGGCCCGTAACCGGAAAGATGTTTTCTCAGTCTCTTTGGTTGGCTATACCAATGCCGGCAAATCCACTTTGTTTAATTCCTTAACCAAGGCAGGGACTTATGCTGCAGATCAGCTATTTGCCACCCTGGATACCACCTCCAGAAAGATGCATTTAGAGGGTTTAGGCTCGATTGTGGTCTCCGATACCGTCGGATTTATCCGTGAATTACCCCACCAGTTGGTTGAGGCCTTTAGGGCCACTTTGGATGAAACCATCCATGCGGACCTGATTTTGCATGTGATTGATGCGTGTAGCCCTGTAGCTCGTGAACAGCAGGCTGAAGTTGAGGCAGTTTTACGGGAAATCGGGGCTGATGACATCCCCCGGATCGAGATCATGAATAAGATCGACCAGATGCCCCAAACCTTCCTCAATGGGGCGCAATTGGTGCGGGATGCCGACGGCATTCCAAGTCAGGTTTTCCTGTCCGCCAAGACTGGCTTGGGCCTCGATTTGTTACGCTCAGCGCTGGCGGAATGCTCCCAAATGACTGATAGAATAAGGGTCGAGCACAACCGAGCCAAGAAGCAATTGGCTCCTGATGAGTTTTTAGCCCCTTTACCTGAACGACCAGAATCTTCTGAATTTAACTCCATCCCGAATCGAAGCTATACACCTCATGATGCGTAAATTACTCGGCCTGTTTTCGGTCACCGATCCTTGTAATGGATCTAAAGATGCTAAAGGTGAGCAGGGAGGTGAACAAGCTCCAAAAGTGGATCCTGTTGCCCAAGATCCAAGTAAGACTCCCCAAGCGAATCAGCAACCAGCTAAACCAGATGGTCCGCCAGACTTAGACGAGTTATGGCGTGACTTCAACGACCGCATTGCAGGTATTTTTGGCGGCAAGAAAAAACCAGAGTCGACAACAAGTAAACCGTCAAGCAAGCCAAGCAATAAACCTAGCAGCACTGATATTCCTCAGCCTGAAGATCGTGTGAACAGAACCAGAAATAGTGGTGGTTCTAATAATGGCGGTAGCACCGGCGGCCCAAGTTTTAACTTCACCAATCCCTTTAGCTCTAAAGCCAGTATTTTGCTAGCAGCTGCCGGCGTCTTCTTTGTATGGATTTGTAGTGGATTTTTCATTATTCAAGAAGGTCAAGCTGGCGTGATTCTGACTTTCGGTAAATATGATTACACCGCTAAGCCTGGCATCAACTGGCGCATGCCTTGGCCCATTCAATCCCAAGAGGTGGTGAATCTTTCAGGCGTGCGCTCGGTGGAAGTTGGTCGCCCTGTATTAATTAAAGCAACGAATCAAAAAGATTCATCGATGTTGACCGAAGATGAAAACATCATCGACGTGCGTTTTGCAGTTCAGTACCGCTTAAAAGATCCAACTGATTATTTATTTAATAATCGCGATCCAGATGCATCAGTCGTTCAGGCCGCAGAAACAGCGGTTCGCGAGATCGTTGCACGCAGCAAGATGGATACCGTCTTGTATGAGGGCCGTGAAAAAATTGCGATTGATTTAGCCAGCTCGATTCAGAAGATTCTGGATAGTTATAAGTCAGGGATCTATGTCACTAGCGTCACCGTACAAAATGTTCAGCCACCAGAGCAAGTGCAAGCAGCCTTTGATGATGCGGTGAAGGCTGGTCAAGATCAAGAACGCTTAAAGAGTGAAGGTCAGGCGTATGCCAATGACATCATCCCGCGTGCAAAAGGAACTGCAGCGCGTTTGATTCAGGAGGCTGAGGGCTATAAGGCTCGCGTCGTTGCTACTGCCGATGGCGATGCCGGTCGCTTCAAGCAAATCTTGGTGGAGTATTCCAAGGCGCCGCAAGTTACACGTGATCGTATGTATATCGACACGATGCGCGATATGTATAACAACGTCACGAAGATTTTGGTGGACACCACCAAGAGCAATAGCTTGCTGTATTTGCCGCTCGATAAGATCGTCGCACAAGTCAACGCTGAAAGTGCTCAAGCAGCTAACTCACAAACCAATCAAACGACTCCAACAGGCTCAGTCACTGTTGGCGGTGCCACCGGCAATCCTCCGGCACCTAGTCCTGTAACAAATACTCCCAACCCCTCGATGAACACCCCTCCCGCAGTGATCAATAGCGGCGGTGTAGGTGATAAACGTGACGGCTTGCGTAGTCGTGATCGGGAGTCTAGATAATGAATCTAAATCGCTTGATTGCAGGGTTGATTGCCCTGATTGCATTGGCTTACGTGCTTTCATCCAGTATTTTTATTGTTGACCAACGTAAGTTTGCTGTGGTGTTCTCATTCGGACAGATTGTGCGTGTGATTGAGAAGCCAGGCCTGCAAGTGAAATACCCAGCACCCTTTGAGAATGTTCGTTTCTTTGATCGTCGCATTTTGACGATTGATAATCCAGAAGCAGAGCGATTTATTACCGCTGAGAAAAAGAATTTGTTGGTGGATTCTTATGTGAAGTGGCGCATTGTTGACCCACGTAAGTTCTTCATCAGCTTCAAAGGCGATGAGCGCTTGGCTGAAGATCGTTTGACGCAGTTAGTGCGTTCTGCCTTGAATGAAGAGTTCACAAAACGCACCGTACGTGAGTTGATTTCGGATCAGCGTGAACAGGTCATGCAAGGTATTCGTAAAAAGGTAGCTGATGATGCCTCAGATATCGGCGTCGAAATTGTCGACGTGCGTTTAAAGCGGGTTGACCTCTTGGCTGAGATTAGTGATTCTGTTTACCGTCGTATGGAAGCAGAGCGCAAGCGTGTTGCTAATGAGTTACGGTCTACTGGCGCTGCAGAGTCTGACAAGATTCGCGCCAATGCCGAACGTCAACGCGATACGATCTTGGCTGAAGCCTATCGTGATGCACAAAAGATTAAGGGTGCGGGCGATGCTAGGGCAACTGCCTTATACGCTGAAGCCTTTGGTCGCGATCCGCAGTTTGCCCAGTTCTATCAGAGTCTTGAGGCTTATCGTAGTTCTTTCAAAGACAAGAAAGACATTATGGTGGTTGAGCCCAATGGTGAGTTCTTTAAGTTCTTACACAAAAAATAAGCGAAAGTGAATAATCCAGATCATGAATCGTTGGTTACTTCCTGAAGATATTGCTGATGTGTTGCCGGCCGAGGCTCGTAAAGTAGAGACTCTGCGTCGCGCCATCTTGGATTTGTATCAATCCTATGGCTATGAGCTTGTAGCGCCCCCTATCTTAGAATTCCTGGACTCCTTATTAACGGGCACTGGCTCTGACCTCAATTTACAAACCTTTAAGTTAGTCGATCAATTATCTGGTCGCACTTTAGGTTTGCGTGCGGACATGACGCCACAAGTGGCGCGTATTGATGCGCACTTATTAAATCGCTCTGGTGTTACCCGTCTTTGCTATGCAGGCTCTGTTGCGCATGCTCGCACCCCAGTTGGCAGTTCAGCACGCGAAGAGCTTCAACTCGGCGCTGAGATTTATGGCTGCGCTACTTGGGAGGCAGACTTTGAAGCGATTGCTTTATTGTTCAAGACCTTAGGTTTGGCTGGTCTGGATAAGGTCTACCTCGATCTGTCGCACGCAGGTATCTTGGCGGGCATTTTGGATGGTCAGGATCTTAGCAAGGCTGATATTGAAACACTTTACGGGTTGCTACAGAGCAAAGATCGTCCACGTCTAAGCGCTTGGGCTAAAGCATTGAGCCCTAAAACAGTAGATGCCTTAATTGCTCTGACAGAACTAAATGGACCTTGTGCTGAGGTGCTGAGTAAGGCCAAGAAAGCCCTGCCTAAACACAAGCTGATCGATGAGGCGCTTGCACAGCTTGAGCGTTTATCGACGGCTGCTGCCTCGCTGTCTAAGGGTTTAGAGCTCAGCATTGATTTGGCAGACCTGCGTGGTTATCAATATCACAGCGGTGTGATGTTTGCTGCTTATGTCGACAAGTTGCCGCAACCCATTGCCCGTGGCGGCCGTTATGACCATGTTGGTCAAGCATTTGGACGTTCACGCCCAGCAACAGGTTTTTCATTAGATTTATTGACGCTAGCCAATCTGTCGCCAATGAGTGTGCGCAAGCCTGCCATTGTTGCGCCATGGATTGATGATGCCAATTTAAACCAAGCCATTGCTGATTTACGCGCTCGTGGTGAAGTGGTCATTCAGATGATGGCTGGCGATCAAGCGCAAACGGCTGAATATGAATGTGACCGAGAGTTGAGCAAGCAGGGCAATACTTGGGAAGTAAAGAAAAAGTAAGAAAGTGCAAATGCACTAGTAAAGAATTAAACCTATTTCGTCATTATTTTTTTGGATTTTATTATGTCTTCAAAGCAGCAAGCACGCGGTCGTAACGTTGTAGTCATCGGCACCCAATGGGGCGATGAGGGTAAAGGCAAAGTGGTTGATTGGTTAACCGATCATGCACAAGCAGTGGTGCGCTTTCAGGGCGGACACAACGCTGGCCATACTTTAATTATTGGCGACAAGAAAACCATCTTGCGTTTGATTCCTTCCGGAATCATGCATAAAGAAGTGATTTGCTACATTGGCAACGGTGTGGTGTTATCACCAGAGGCTTTGTTCAAAGAGATTGGTGAGTTAGAAGCTGCTGGTCTAGATGTTCAGAGCCGCTTAAAGATTTCTGAGGCAACCACTTTGATTCTGCCGTATCACGTTGCGATTGATCATGCGCGTGAGAAGAAGCGTGGCGAAGCGAAGATTGGCACGACTGGCCGCGGTATCGGACCAGCTTATGAAGATAAAGTGGCGCGCCGCGCATTGCGCGTGCAAGATTTGTTCTACCCAGAGAAATTCGCAGAGCAGTTGCGCGAGAACCTCGAATATCACAATTTCATGCTCACCAACTACTACGGTGCTGAGCCTGTTAATTATGAAAAGACTTTGGCTGAAGCCATGTCCTATGCAGACCGTTTGAAGCCAATGGTGGTGGATGTGTCGAGCGCGCTATATGCTGCTGAACAGGCTGGTCAGAATCTCTTGTTCGAAGGCGCGCAAGGTACGCTTTTGGATATCGATCATGGCACCTACCCATACGTCACCTCCAGCAACTGCGTAGCAGGTAATGCTGCTGCAGGTTCTGGTGTTGGCCCAGATTCTTTGCAATACATTTTGGGTATTACTAAGGCGTATTGCACGCGAGTGGGCGCAGGTCCATTCCCAAGCGAGTTATACGACCATGACAATCCTGCAAGACAAGATCCGATTGGCGTCCGTTTAGCCGAAGTCGGAAAAGAGTTTGGCTCTGTCACAGGTCGTCCACGTCGCACTGGTTGGCTCGATGCCGCAGCGTTAAAGCGCTCGATTCAGATCAATGGTTTGACTGGCCTGTGTATTACTAAGCTAGACGTGCTGGATGGCTTTGAGACCATTCGTCTCTGTGTAGGCTACAACTTAGATGGCCAGAAATTGGATGTATTGCCCCGTGGCGCAGAATCTGTTGCCCGTTGTGAGCCTATTTATGAGGATTTCTCCGGTTGGAAGGGTACTACCTTCGGCATCCGTGAGTGGGACAAACTTCCAGCGGAAGCGCAGAAGTTCCTGCGTCGCATTGAGGAAGTTGCCGGCAAGCCGATCGCCATGGTCTCTACTGGCCCAGAGCGCGATGAAACGATCCTGCTCCAGCATCCTTTTCAGGATTGATGCAAAATATTCAACTTATTTTATTTATTTAACATTTGTAAGCAAAGCTTAGATCATGACCGCACGCACTACCTGCAATAGCCTCCAAGTCGCTACCCCTTTGTACCGCTTCATTGAAGATCAGGTTCTCCCCGGAACTGGCATCAAGAGCGCTGATTTTTGGAAGGGTTTTGACGAACTTGTCAAAGATTTGACTCCGAAGAATGCAGCTTTGCTGGCTAAGCGTGATCGTCTGCAAGTAGATTTGGATCAGTGGCATAAAGCCAACCCAGGCCCGATTAAAGATATGCCTGCCTATCGCAAGCATTTAAAAGAAATTGGTTACCTCGATGAGGTTCCTGGAAAAGTATTGGGTACCACTAAGAATGTGGATGATGAATTGGCTCTGCAAGCTGGCCCACAATTAGTAGTGCCAGTACTCAACGCACGTTATGCACTCAATGCTGCCAACGCACGTTGGGGCTCTTTATATGACGCTCTTTATGGTACTGACGTTCTCTCTGAAGAAGATGGCGCTACCAAAGCTGGTGCCTACAATCCGATTCGTGGTGGCAAGGTAGTTGCCTACGCGCGTAATTTCTTGGATCAAGCTACTCCTTTAGCCAGTGGTTCGCATCGTGATGTAGCAGCGTATACCGTTGATGGTAATAAGCTTGCTGCCAAATTGAAGGATGGCAGCAGTACTGGATTGGCTGACGAGAAGCAGTTTGTTGGTTATCAAGGTGACGCTGCTGCGCCATCGTCTTTATTGCTGCGTAACAATGGCATTCACATTGATATCCTGATTGATAAGACTAAGACCATTGGTTCTAGTGATCCTGCTGGTGTAAATGATGTGGTGCTTGAAGCAGCCCTGTCTACTATTTTGGATTTGGAAGATTCGATTGCTGCTGTTGATGGTGATGACAAAGTTCTCGCCTATGAAAACTGGTTAGGTATTCTGAAGGGTACTTTAGTAGAAGAAGTGCAAAAGGGTGGCAAAACCTTTACGCGCACCTTGAACCCAGATCGTCAGTACAAAGCTGGCATCGGCGCAGTAGATGCTAAAGACGGCGTTGTGACATTGCATGGCCGTTCACTCTTGTTCCTGCGTAACGTTGGCCATTTAATGACTAACCCAGCCATCATTACTGGTGAAGGTAAAGAGATCTACGAAGGCATCTTGGATGCGGTAGTGACAGTATTGATTGCCTTGTACGACATTAATCGTCCAGCTAGTCAGACCATTGGTAATACTCGTAAAGGTTCTGTCTATATCGTTAAGCCAAAAATGCACAGCCCAGAAGAAGTTGCTTTTGCTGGTGAGCTGTTCGGTCGTGTTGAGAAACTACTTGGCCTGCCTGCTGACACCGTCAAGCTTGGCATCATGGACGAAGAGCGTCGCATGAGCGCGAATATTAAGGCTGCTATTGCTGCCGCTGGTGCACGCGTTGCCTTTATCAATACTGGCTTCTTAGATCGTACTGGCGATGAAATGCACACTGCTATGCACGCTGGCCCAATGATGCGCAAGGGTGATATGAAAACCAGTAAATGGTTGTCAGCCTATGAGCGTCGTAACGTTTTTGCAGGTTTGGATTGTGGCTTACGTGGCCGCGCACAAATCGGCAAAGGAATGTGGGCAATGCCAGATTTGATGAAAGCCATGTTGGAGCAAAAAGGCGTACATCCTAAAGCGGGTGCTAATACTGCGTGGGTGCCATCACCAACAGCTGCTACTTTGCATGCGCTTCACTACCATCAAGTAAACGTAGCTGAAATCCAAAAAGAAATGGAAAAATTGGATGGTGCCGCTGAAGCAGAGGCTTTGATCAACGATCTCTTAAGCATTCCAGTAGTTGAAAAAGCGAACTGGTCTAAAGAAGAGATTCAACAAGAGTTGGATAACAACTGCCAAGGTATTTTGGGTTATGTGGTGCGTTGGATCGATCAGGGCGTTGGTTGCTCCAAGGTTCCAGATATTCACAATATTGGCTTAATGGAAGATCGTGCAACCTTGCGTATCTCCAGCCAACACATTGCCAACTGGTTACTCCATGGCATCGTTACTGAAGCTCAGGTTAATGAGACATTGCAGCGTATGGCTAAAGTCGTGGATGGTCAGAATGCTGGCGATGCTTCATACAAGCCAATGATGCCGAACTACCAAGATTCATATGCCTATAAAGCGGCTAGTGATCTGATCTTTAAAGGTCTCGAGCAACCAAACGGCTATACAGAGCCTTTGCTGCATGCATGGCGTTTAGTAGTGAAGCAGGCTGCTGCGAAGTAATTTCAGCGCAGCTTGGTTAAGAATGGATTTGTCGCAAGGCAAGTCCATTTTTTATTGGCGTAATAATTGACCATGTTTAGCTTTTTAAATCCTTTCTCTAAACCAGTCAGCCAGTTGGGCTTTCTGTTCAATGATGGTGGTAGGGCTGCTGTTGGTTTTAAAGGTGGGGCGGGTGACTGTGTTGTGAGGTCAATAGCCATAGCCGCCAATCTGCCGTATATGCAGGTCTATGAGGACTTAAGACTTGCCAATGAGGCTTATGCCTTGTTGCGAAACGATAAACTAGCCAGAAGGCTAAATGCCAAGGGTTCATCACCCCGCAACGGCAATCATCGCAAGGTCTTTCATGACTACATCGTGGGCTTAGGCTTTCAATGGGTGCCAACCATGAAGGTGGGGGCGGGTTGCCAAGTCCACTTACGGTCTGACGAACTTCCCAAGGCCATCTTGATTGTGAAGGTCTCAAAACACTTAACTGCAGTACTCAATGGCGTCATTCAAGATACCCATAACCCCTCTAGAGGTGGCAATCGCTGCGTTTATGGCTACTACATCAAAACTTAAAGTAATTTCTGAAGTTTTAGAAAATACCTATTTAAAGCCAAAAACAGCTATAAAACGACCAAAAAATCCTGATTTTGAGCGATTTTCTGAAAGTTAAAACTTACGGTGAGCGTATTTAAGATTCCAGGCTTCTTTATAGAGAGCAGTCATCCCAATCATCACCGAGGTCGTCCAGGCCAGTGAAAACAGTCCAGTAAAGGCTATAAAGAACGCCATACTTTTCCATCCTGCGGGCAAAATGTCTGAAACAAAGCCAACCGTGGTGTAGCAGCTTCCCGCAAAGAGAATGGCTTGGACGGCGTCTGGGATGAGGTTAAGCCAGATGATGATCCCAGACCAAATAAAGATTTCCGAGATGTGAATCAGGGCAAAAAATATGAATGCGACATAAAAATGGAGAAAGATCCAGTTATGTTGCTTCTTCTCAAGGTTTGCCTTAGTGAGGCGCTCAAAGCGCATCACGATATGGTTTAGAGCGCTCCCGTGGAATACGAGGATGAGGGTAAGTCCAATCAGTCCAAAGATGATGTCTATGAACAAGAAGGTAAATGAAAAGCCAGGGGAGGTCGGGAGTATGGGGTGCATTCAGTTTCTTCGGTATTTAGTAATGATCGTACCCCAATGCAGAGCCTAGCGCTAGAGAGGATAATGACGATCTGTTACTACTATTTGCACTGTTGATCCCACTTTGAGTACTGTTCGCACCCCCCAGCAAGAACGTTTCTTTTTGCTTGCCTTGGCCGGAATACAGTTCACTCATATTCTCGATTTCATGATCATGATGCCTTTAGGGCCGGAGTTCATTCGAGTTCTAAACATCAATACACATCAGTTTGGTTTATTGCTTTCTTCGTATACCTTTGCTGCAGCAGTTGCGGGCATCTTTGCGACGTATTACATAGATCGCTTTGAGCGTCGTCAGATCTTATTAAGTCTGTATGCCTGTTTCATTGTGGCTACGCTGGCCTGTGGATTTGCCCCTAACTATCACACCTTATTTATAGCAAGAGCATTTGCAGGTGCCTTTGGTGGGATCCTCGGCTCTTTAGTGCAAACCATTGTGGCTGATTCCATACCATTTGAGCGCAGAGGTAAGGCCTTAGGAACTGTCATGGCAGCATTTTCTGTCTCGACAGTGGCAGGTGTTCCACTCAGTTTATTTTTAGCCAATCACATTTCATTTTTAGGATGGCGTGCGCCATTCATTTTTATCGCGCTAGTTTCTGTGCTCATTTTGTATTTGGCTTATCGCAATATTCCCAAAATTGCAGGGCACCTTGACCATATTCACGAGGGCAGTCGCTTTAAGCAAATCTACGACATTGCCATTGCCCATCACCACCTGAGAGCTTTTATGTTCATGGGGCTGATTATGATTACTGGCTTTTCCGTGATTCCGTATATTGCTCTGTATCTGACTTCCAATGTGGGTATTGATAACTCCTATATCTCGCTGATCTATCTATGTGGGGGAGTCGCTACCTTGATGAGCTCCCGCTATATTGGTTATATGGCAGATAAGTATGGCAAGGTGAAAGTCTTTAGAGTATTGGCGATTATTAGTTTGGTGCCGCTATTGGTGACAACCAATCTTCATCCCGTACCCTTGTGGATGGTCTTAATTAACTCAACCTCCTTCTTTATTCTGATATCGGGTCGCATGATTCCGGCAATGGCCATGGTGAGTCAAGTAGTTGAAGCCAAAATCCGTGGCACCTTTATGAGCCTGATTGGATCAGTGCAGATGCTTGCTTCGGGTATCGCCTCTGTTGCTGCTGGAGCGATAGTCACCATCGGTGCTGATGGCAAGATGGAGCATTACAACTTGGTAGGCTATGGGGCAGCAGCTTGTGGCTTGCTCACATTCTGGTTGGTGGGATATATTCATGCTGATCAAAAGATCGCTAAATAAAGGTTCATATGGGTGATACTGTTCGCGCTGAGTTGCTTCAATCTGGTTTTATTGTTTGGTTTATCTTAGGTCTTATGTTGCTATTGGCTGAGATTGGTTGGCGTGTAGGGAATCACATTGCACAAAAAGAAGCGGCTGAAAAAATTACTACCCATGACACTTACCAAGGCGCCTTATTTGGGGTGATGGCGCTACTGATTGCGTTTAACTTTTCTGGCTCGGTGAGTCATTTCGATGCGCGTCGGGACTTGAATGAGCAAGAGTCTATTGCGGTTAGTAAGGTTGGAAAGATGATCAAAGCTTTACCTTCGGATGAAACCAAGGATATTGGAGTCACATACCAGCATTACGTTGATGTTCGAGTAAATTTATTTAAGAAGCCCGTCAAGCTTGAGCAGTTGGAGGCACATCTATCTGAACTCAGTGACTTATCTGAAAAAATGCTGAGGGATAAGGGAAAGATTGTTCGAGATACGCGCGGCTCTAGTCCAGAAGTCATTGATTTGGTTAGTAGACTCTCCGTTGCAGTGGATTCTATGGTGAGCATTCATGAGAGGCAATTGATTGCCAGTAAACGTCATCCGCCGGCAATTCTGTTTGCCGCTACTTTTTTACTATGCTTTATCACCTCCTTTGTTGCTGGCTACACGCTTGGGATGAAGATGAAGCGAGATTGGATATTGACTACTTTATTTGCCGTCGTGACAACGGGCGTCATCTTTATGATGCTCAATTTGGAATTTCCAGCGGTAGGAATGATTGACTTTGATTCATTCGAAGAGAATATTGGTAGTACGTATAAATTGACTGACAGGAAATCATGATGATTGAATACAAACGCCCAGACGGCCAATTGGTAAATGCCTATTTAGCCGAACCCAAGATAGAAAATGCTCCTGGCATTGTGGTGATTCAGGAGTGGTGGGGTCTAAATGATCAGATTAAAGGGGTAGCTGATCGCTTGGCTGAAGCAGGCTATCGTGCTTTGGTGCCAGACTTATATCGAGGGAAATTGGCACTCGAGGCGAATGAGGCAGAGCACTTAATGAGTGAGCTCAACTTTGGTGAGGCAGCTGGTCAAGATATCCGAGGTGCGGTTCAGCACTTGAAATCCACCGCTAGCTCTAAAGTCGCGGTGACGGGCTTTTGTATGGGCGGCGCCTTAACAGTGTTATCAGCATGCAATGTTCCCGAGCTTGATGCGACTGTTGTATGGTACGGCTATCCACCGCTTGAGTATGTTGATGCCAACGCAGTCAGCAAGCCGATGATGGCTCACTGGGCTTTGCATGATGATGCTTTTGCTATTGGCGGTGTCGATCATTTAGAAGCAAAACTCAAAGAGGCCGGCGCTCAGTTGGAGTTCTATCGTTACGATGCTAAACATGCCTTTGCCAACGAAGAGGCTGACTCCAGAAATCTACCATTCTTAAAGTATCAGGCTGATGCAGCTAAGCTTGCCTGGACTCGCACCATGGATTTTCTCAAGAAACAATTGCAAACTTAATTCATCACACTCATATAACGTCATGCATCTCTTTGCCGAAAATCTAGCAGTAGAAATTTCTAGTTACTATCGCAATTTAGCCTTAGCTCATGGCGTGATTCCCAAGGTTTTCACCTTAGTGAATAGCGATGGCGATCAATACCTCTTTTTCATTGATGATCTGCGCATGGAAGAGGCTGAGGAATCACAGTTCTTGGCATACATTGTTCAAGCACATGATGCCGTTTGTTATGCCAGAGGAACGCTTGTAATCCTAGATAAGACGCAACAACTCATCGAGTTTGCTGTGATTGATCGGGATAACGAAGAGGCTATCGTGTGCTCTGCTGAGTTAACGCGCGATATGGATGACAAGCCAATTGGCCTTACTGAGTTTGAGAAGACCTTGGCACCTAAGAAGTCAATCTTCTTTGCGGGTTTGTTTAATTCCCAAAATCTTTCGGAAGAAAAGACTGAAGACTTTCAGAGCCTATGGGATGAGATGAAGGGCAAGATTCTTCATAGAACCATGGGCATATAGCCACCTAGAATGACGCCTCAACAGAAGCAGTCCTTTATAGAGGGCTTCAAAGAGATGTCGCACTCAGGTGTGACGATCTTAACTTGGGGATTTGTCACCGGCATTGCCATGGCCAAGTCTACCCTAACAGTGCACCAAGCACTTGCAATGAGTCTCTTAGTCTATGCAGGCTCATCACAGTTGGCAGCGCTTCCGCTGATTGCAGTAGGCCTGCCGATTTGGATGATCTTGATCACCTCATTCATGGTGAACTTGCGTTTTGTTATTTTTAGTCTTGGCTTACAAGCCCATTTTTCCTATTTGCCTCTGTGGCGCAGAATCTTCGTTGGGTATTCCACGGCAGATTTCGGTTACCTCTTATATATCAAGCGTTATCCAAAGCCACAAACAGCACAAGAATTACGCGCTGATCATCAGCATCTACGTTTGCAATGGATGCAGGGTATGCAGTTCGCAAATTGGAGCATATGGCAGGTGGGCTCTATTAGCGGGATTCTGTTAGCCAGTCAAATACCAAATAGTTGGGGGCTTGAATTTGCTGGCGCCATTGCTTTACTGGCCATCATCGTTCCTATGCTCGATCGAGCATCTGCTCGTTGGGCGGCCCTAACTGCAACAGTCGTTGCTGTTGCCACCTACGGCATCCCGTTTCGACTCAATATTGTTTTGGCAATTGGGGCAGCATTGATTGTGGGCATGATGACCGATAGGTCGCCTAAAGGGAGTACGCCTTAATGCAGATCGATCTGAACATTGCATTCCTGCTGATCGGGATGGCCGTAGTGACAGTTTTGACTCGCGGCTTCTTTCTGATACTGGGTGAGCGAGTCAAAATCTCTCCTTTGGTTTTAGAGGCAATACGCTTTGCACCATTGGCAGCGATGATCGCGATCTTGGCTCCTGAGATCTTTTTGCCAGCTAATGCATCCAGCGCTGCTCAGTTTGATATCCATCTCCCGAATATCTGGGGTGGCATAGCAGCCCTGATTACCTTTTATTTCAGCAGAAAAATGGTCTTCACCTTGGTTGTCGGAATGGCAGTCTTTACGGCTATCCGATTTTGGGCTTGAAATAGGGGCTATTTGCCCCCATATAAGGTCTAGCAAGAGTATTTGGTGCCCAGGAAGGGACTCGAACCCCCACAACCTTACGATCGCCAGCACCTGAAGCTGGTGCGTCTACCAATTTCGCCACCTGGGCATGCCACTATTATAGAGGGATGGGTGAATTGGTGACTTTTCTAACCCAAATGGCTTTTCCCTTCAGACTTGATGGTTTGATACAGTGGGCTTATTCGTAACAAAAATAGATATCTGTAGATATCAATATATATAAACACAGGGCAAGTATTGCCGAAGGAATTAAATGCGTAAAGCAAAAGACTTGGTGCCTCGCGAGGCTGACCGCTTAGGGACAGTTCAAGGACACCGAGATGGATTTGGATTTGTGATTCCGGATGATGGTGGTGAAGATATTTTCCTTTCGGAAAAGGAAATGTCACGCGTCATGCATGGAGATAGAGTCAATGTACGGGTATTAGGAACTGATCGACGTGGTCGCCCTGAAGGGCAGATTGTTGAAGTTGTTCTGCATGCAAACAAGGTAGTGATTGGCCGCCTCTTAAATGAGAATGGTGTATTAATCGTTGCGCCAGAAGATATGCGGATCGGTCACGATATTTTGATACCACCAAAAGCGCACGGCAATGCGAAGTTAGGTCAAGTGGTGAGTGTCGAGATCATCGACTATCCAGATAGCTATCGACAAGCAGTTGGTCGGGTTGTAGAGGTGTTGGGTGAGATTGATGATCCAGGCATGGAAATAGAGATTGCTGTACGCAAGTATGGCGTTCCTCATGAGTTCTCAGCTGCTGCGATGAAAGAAGCTGCCGCGTTGCCGGATACCGTTCAACAAGCTGACCTTGAAGGCCGTGTTGACTTACGTGACATACCCTTAGTTACCATTGACGGTGCAGATGCGCGTGACTTTGATGACGCCGTCTATTGCGAACCCGTAATGTACGGCAAAACCAAAGCATGGCGCCTGATTGTGGCGATTGCTGACGTTTCTCATTATGTAAAGCCAGGCCATCCATTAGATGACGAAGGTTTGTTGCGAGCAACATCGGTGTATTTCCCAAGGCGGGTGATTCCGATGCTGCCCGAGAAGATCTCCAACGGTTTGTGTTCTCTGAACCCCGGCGTAGATCGCTTATGTATGGTCTGTGACTCGGTTGTGGACAATAACGGTATTGTTTTGGCTTATCAGTTTTATCCGGCGGTCATGCATTCAGCTCAGCGCTTTACTTATGACACGGTGTGGGAGATTCTATCTAATAGCAAGGGGCCTGAAGCTGCACGCTTTGCTGATTTCAGACCGTTACTGGGCAATCTCTATTCTCTGTACAACATTTTGCTGGAAGCCCGACATAAGCGTGGCGCTATCGAGTTTGAAACGACTGAGACACAGATTATTAGTAATGAGCTTGGAAAGATTCTCAGAATTGAGCCGCGTCTGCGCAATGATGCTCATCGCTTGATTGAAGAATGCATGTTGACGGCGAACGTTTGCGCAGCTGATTTTATTGATAAGAACAAACACCTCAGTCTGTATCGTGTTCATGGCGAACCATCGGAAGAGAAGTTAGTAACTTTGCGCCAGGTATTACGTACATCCGGCTTATCTCTAGACGGCGGCGAGAAACCCAAGCCAAGAGATTTTGCCAAGCTCATGCGTGAGATCAAAGATCGACCTGATGCCAATATGTTGCAATCGGTTGTGCTGCGTTCTATGCAACAAGCGATGTATCAGCCAGACAATGAAGGCCATTTCGGTTTAGCGTATCCAGCGTACTCTCATTTCACCAGCCCAATTCGCCGCTACCCAGATTTGCTCACACATCGGGTGATTAAATCGATCCTAGCGAAGAAGCCTTATGTACCCGTGTTGCCTCCGTTGGTTCCATTGAATCTAACATTGCCACGTAAGGGCAAAGGCAGGGAGAATGCAGTCAATGCCAAGAAATCCCATAGCGATGGAAAAGATGCTGCCGCTAAAGGCACAAGATTACCGAAAGGCGCCAATGCGGCTTTACCGATTTGGGGGCAATTAGGCGTTCACTGCTCATCGAACGAACGACGCGCTGATGAAGCATCCCGCGATGTTGAAGCGTGGTTGAAGTGTTACTACATGCGCGATCATTTAGGTCAAGAGTATGCGGGCGCTGTTACTGGTGTCGCTAACTTTGGTCTGTTTATTCAGCTGGAGAATCTTTTTGTTGAGGGTATGGTGCACGTGACCGAACTCGGTGGAGATTATTTCCAATACGACGAGGCACGCCAAGAGTTACGGGGTGAAAGAACGGGGATTCGTTATCGCTTGGGCGATCGAGTGCATGTGTTGGTCAGCCGCGTTGACTTGGACGCCCGCAAGATCGAATTTAGTCTGGTCAAGGCTACTGGCGCTGAGGGCGGTGGATCTAGTAGACGCCAATTGATTTTAGCGAGCGATACTGGCAGACCTAATAAGACTGCTGCTTCCAAGAAGAGTCGACCCTCAAGTAAAACGCCTACTAAACATGGTGGCGTCAATGTGAATGCCGCTAAGTCAGCAGGCAATCTAGGAGCCTCTCAGTCAAAGAGTAAAGCAAGCCGCAAAGGTGGAAAGCCGGGTGGAAAATCATCCAACCCTGGAAGATCTTCAGGTAAGCCCGCCGGCAATAAACCGCCAGTACGCAGTACCAAGGCTAAGCGAAAGTAAGTAAAACAGAATGAAACAAATATTAGTAGGTTTTCATGCAGTACAAGCGAGGCTTCGAGTAGATCCAGCAAGCTTGAAGTCAGTCTATTTTGACTCTGGTCGTCGCGATCGCAGGATGGGTGATTTTTTAAAGCAAGCCGAAGAAGTATTGGGCGAACGCTTGCATGCTGCTGATGCAGAAAGACTCCATAAGCTCACTGGTCATGATCGTCATCAAGGGGTTGTCGCCTTGGCTGAAAAAATGACTGTATCTCGAACGATTACGGAGGTCATTGAAGATGTTGCGGGCACACAGGAGAAGCCACTGTTCTTGGTACTCGATGGTGTTACTGACCCCCATAACTTTGGTGCCTGTTTGCGAGTTGCCGATGGTGCAGGCGTGGATGCGGTAGTCATTCCTAAAGATCGCTCAGCCTCCATTAATGCAACAGTGAGTAAAGTATCTAGCGGTGCCTCTGAGGTGATCCCGGTACTGACCGTTACCAATCTAGTGCGTAGCATGCGTGAGATGCAGGAAGCGGGCGTCTGGTTGATTGGTACCGATGATGAAGCTACTAAATCCATCTATGACATTGACCTCACTGGTCCAATTGCGATTGTGATGGGTGCTGAGGGTGAGGGCATGCGGCGTCTAACGCGTGAGACTTGCGATGAGCTCGTACGCATTCCTATGCAGGGTGTAGTTGAAAGTCTGAATGTCTCAGTTGCAAGTGGCGTATGCTTGTATGAGGCCTTAAGACAGCGCTTGTCTAAAGCCGCAAAGTAGTCCTATCCTTGTTATAACAATAGGGGGTTATATGAAATGCAATATTGGACACACTGATCGTGTACTACGCATGACCGTTGGCGTTACTTTGATGGGTCTTGCTGGGTACGGAATTGTAGGTGCTTGGGGCTGGATTGGCATCATTCCGCTGGTAACTGGAATGATGGGCAATTGCCCTGCGTACAGTCTACTCGGCTTGAATACTGCTAAGAAGTAATTAATAAAACTATTTAACAGCCTTGTTATGAAAATAATTAGCAAAGCCATCCTGCGGGGTGGCTTTTCTTTACCGCCGATAGTCCGCTGTCGGCCATAAGCAGTCGCTAGAGAGAGGGATTAAAAATCCTTGTGCCGGTAGTTCGATTCCGCCCCGGGCCACCAAGAAACACCAAAACCACCTTCGGGTGGTTTTTTAATTTGCGTGACTACTCTACTTCACCAATAACTATAGGAATAAACGCCAAGATAGGTGGCACGATAAAACACCACATGCCTATCTGACTAAACAATACTGCGCTGATGCCACAACCAACGGCAAAAGATAGAACATTGGTGATGATGGTTGATAGGCGAGCCTTTAGGATAGCCTGCTCTGTTGGTGCTACTCCTCGTACTAAATCGGCCACATCAATCATCATTTGAGTAAGCGGACCAGTAAGAATAGTTGCTGGAACAGGATTGGTGTAAATGCGAGAAATCGAGTTCTGTAGTGCCATTGCGCAGACCAATAGCAGGCCAGTAATAATCACATGGACATCATCACCATGATGAGCGGGGCTAATAGTTGTTGCCATTACTGCGGCGGCAATTAAAAACAAGACTTTGAGCGAAAGCAATGTTCGAAGAACTGGTAAGCCTAGCTTTGGCATAGAGCTTGCGAGCAATTTAGAGATAAAAACAATCAAACAGAAAACCGGTAAAGCTAGAATCTTTGCCCATATGCCTGAAGCCCCAGAAACAAGCGCCATTCCTAGTGTTACGAAATTACCCGTGACATGCGCCGCAAACAAACCCTGTAGTGCTAAAAAGCCAGCTGTATCCACATAACCAGCATTCAGGCTCAATAAGATTGGGGTGGCTCTCTTCATATGCCCTACTGTATCAAATCAAGATGCCAGCAGGATCTAGCATCCTTGGCCCTGGTCGATTCCGCCCCGGGCCACCAAGAATCACAATAGCCCACTTGTTGGGCTATTTTCTTTTGTGGCTTCGCAGGGTTAGCCACCCTTAGTCTCGGATACCCCCGTCATGAGCCGTCCTTTAAAAGGACAAATAAAGTAGACATCCTTGCGTCATTCAAGTGTCGATTTAAGCGACAACTTTGGCATTAACCCTATTAGCTATAAAGCGAACGAATGCTAAAAAAGTAATGTGTGAAAGAGAAATCTTGACCATGATCAATAATTTAACCAGCATATCAATCTATAAATTAGTCTCTGAATTTAGTTACATGACGACTTTAAGGCACTAGGAGACAAGATTGTGTTGAGGCGCGCGAGGATATTTGAGGCCCTTGGACAGGAAAGCAGGCTCAAGGTGTTTAACTTAGTTTGCCAATCTGGCGATAAGGGCATTAGACCCAAGGAAATTATTGAGCAACTAGGCATCGATAGTGGAACATTACACTTTCACCTCAACAGACTCGTGGCAGTCAATTTAATTGCCACAAAGTCAAATAGCCCAAGAGGCATTTATTGCCTAAATGAGAGTGCCCCAAAAGAAGTTGTTAAGATTGTTGTTGAGAATTATCAAGCCTAAGGTGGCAAGTAGAGTCAGGCATCCTCGGCCCGGTTCGATTCCGCCCCGGGCCACCAAGATTTAAATAATGCCCTGCTTCGTGCGGGGCATTTTCTTTTATGGGCGTAGAGTATAGAAACCGCGCCAGGAGAATCCCATGACTACAGCTACACCCACCAATCAAGAGCTACAGGTCTTAGAGGCTTTACGAGCTCACAGAAAAAGGCATCGCCAAACACTTCCGACTCAAATTACGGCTCATGTCGAGCAACCCATCGAACCATTAACTGTTGGGCAAAAAATATCGGATGCGGTGGCAAGAACGGTGGGCTCTTGGAAGTTCATCATTATTCAAAGCGTTTGTATTTTGGGTTGGATTATTTATAACTCTGTAAACAATGCCAATATTTGGGATCCATACCCTTTCATTCTTTTGAATTTAATGCTGTCATTTCAAGCGGCCTATACAGCACCAGCAATCATGATGAGTCAGAATCGACTCTCGGAGATAGATCGACAACATGCCAATAACGACTTTGAAGTCAATGTAAAGGCAGAGCTAGAAATCGAATTGCTTCATCAAAAGATCGACATGATGAAAGAAAAAGAGCTTTATGCTTTAACTAAGGCGGTTGAGGCTTTGAGCGAGAAATTAGATAGCTATAGAAGGTAGGATGAGGAATCTTCGGCCCTGGTCGATTCCGCCCCGGGCCACCAAGAAACACAATAGCCCACTTGTTGGGCTATTTTCTTTTCGGGCTTGGCATGGTTAGGCGCCATTAGTCTCGGATATCCACATCATGACGTGTCCTTTAAAAGGACAGTTTTGTGTGAAGGGATTTGTCATCCCTGTGTCGGTCAAGCGTCCATTTAAGCGACGCTCATCTAGGGTCAGTGCTCGCAATGTCGTTTAAAACGACATTACCTCGTGAGTATTATTTTTTCTTCAGCAACTCCAAAGAATCAGGATGTTTTTCTAGTAGACCTTCTTTTTCTAATGTGGCGATAGCCCTATATAACGCCTCATGCGTAACGCCGATCTCTGAAGCCATGGATTTGAAATCAGACTGAAGTGTCAATACGCCTTGTTTGCCTTCAGTCTCAATCAGATGAATTAATTTACTGCGAATGTCTTTGAGTCCCAATCGTTCAGATTGTGTTCGAAGTCGCATGATCTCTTTGCTTAGTAACTGCACCCATTTCATTGAGAACTTGCTATCGGCGAGTGCTTCTCTTAGAGATTTAATAGGTAGCGTGATCGCTTGTCCATTGTGAGTCGCAATAGCATCACAGTGATAAGCATCTACTAACAAACTGGCTTCACTGACAAAGCCACCCTTACATCTTTGTAAGATTGTTGGCTCCCCATGGCTACTGATTCTCGTAAGAACAGCTTCGCCCGAAACAATAAAGAACATGTATTCAGGTTTTTTGCCCTGATGGAAAAGGTAATCGCCTTTTTTAAAGTGATGGGCATGACATTGCCCCAATAGTCCTTTGGGCAGGAGCACCTTTAGCAGTTCAGGAATATAGATATCCATATGATCTAAATCATACATCCTTTGGATGATTGAGCGAATAATCAATTCATACAAAGGAGGTTGGTATGGAAACAATCAATTTAACTGTAAGTGGAATGACTTGTAGTGCTTGCGTAAAGCATGTTGAAAAAGCCATTAATTCAATTGCTGGGGTGCAGAAGGTTGAAGTAGACCTTGCCTCTGGCGCAGTCAAGGTTGAAGGCAGTGTCTCGCAACACGTAAAAGAGATTATTGCGGCATTAGAAGAGGATGGTTATCCCGCAAAAATCAGTTCTGATGCATCGCCCCAAGCAAAGGCTAAGAGTGGTTCTTGTAAGAATGGCACAAGTTGTTGCTGTAACTAACTAAATGAATAGGAAATTCAAAATGAAAACTGCAAACAAAATTGCAATTAGCGTTGCAACTGTCATGGGTCTTGGATTGGCTGTGGCTTATGCTCAGCCAGGTCCAATGGGTAATGGCATGGGCCCAGGCATGATGCGCGGTCAAATGATGCAAGGTCAGATGATGGGGCAAAACGCCAACATGAAAATTATGCGTGAGTTGACGACTCCTGCCGAAAGACTGGCCATGATGGACAAGATGATTGATGCCAAGACAGTAGAAGAGCGTCAAGCAATCATGACAGCTACACATACAGAGATGGAAAAGCGCGCCAAAGAAAAAGGCATTACTTTGCCTGCAGGACATGGACCGCAAATGATGTCAGGTAGAAACTGCGGATAAATCAGTTGAGCGTGAGTAAAAGCCACCTTCGGGTGGCAATACCGCGCAATGCAGACAAGTTATTGATATAGATCAAATGGCTTGGTGCTTATGAGCATAGTCTTAACAAAGCAAAAATAATAATTAATGGGGGTTATATGAAATGTAATGTTGGCCGTATCGATCGCGTACTACGCATCTCTGTTGGACTAGTCTTAGTTGGTTTAGCCGCAAGCAATGTGGTTGGCGTATGGGGCTGGATTGGTATTGTTCCGTTGGCCACTGGCTTATTTAAGTTCTGCCCACTGTATCCAATCTTGGGAATCAATTCTTGTGGCGTTGGCTGTGGCAATGGCAGTTGTTCTAAGTGATCTTTTGCCACCAGCTTAAAAGCAAATCACTAATAAGGATTTACGATGATTAATCCAGAACAAACTAGAGCATCTAGCTCTAAAGGGTGGAGCCCCTATTTGGCAGGAGCTTTAGTTGGAGTACTGGCTATCGTTTCTGTCTATCTGACTACCGTTTACATGGGCAAGTCCACCTACTTAGGAGCATCAACTACTTTTGTTCGCGCGGCAGGTCTAGCAGTTCAAGTAGTAGATCCCAGTTATGTTGCAGAAAATGCTTATTACGTAAAAGAAAAGGTTGTCATTGATTGGCAATTTCTCATGGTGATTGGCATCTTCTTTGGCGCATTGCTCTCTTCAAAAATGGATGGCAGTTTTAAGTTAGAAAGCTTGCCACCATTATGGGAAAAACGTTTTGGCTCTTCAGTTCCAAAGCGAGCTGTATTTGCTTTTGTTGGTGGCATTGTGGCAATGATTGGCGCTCGCTTAGCCGATGGCTGTCCTAGTGGACATGGACTGAGCGGCATGATGCAGTTATCCGTAAGTTCTTTTGTTGCATTAGCCATGTTCTTTGGTTTTGGCGTCATCGTCGCAAACTTCATGTACAGAAAGGCAAGCTAATCATGTCTATAGATCAACTATTAGGATTAGCAACTGGCGTTATCTTTGGTTTCTTATTACAAAAAGGGCGTGTCTTGCGTTATGACAAGCAAGTTGCCGCATTGCTATTAAAAGACATGACCATATTTAAGTTCATGCTCTCTGCAATTGTTGTTGGCATGTTCGGCATTTTGGCTTTGCATGAGATGGGGCTTATTACACTGAGTCTTAAAGCAATGAATGTCGGCGGTATTTTGGTTGGTGGCGCATTGTTTGGGGTAGGTTGGGCAGTCTTGGGTTATTGCCCTGGCACCTCAGTAGGCGCAGTGGGTGAAGGTCGCTGGACTGCAATCTTTGGTGTTATCGGCATGGTAGTTGGAGCTGGAATTTATGCCCAAATGTACCCATTCTTTAAATCAACAGTACTGGCTTGGTCAGACCTTGGCAAGATTGGATTACCTGAGGCTACTGGTGTTAATCAATGGGTTATTGCAGTGATATTCGCGTTGATTACCCTTGGTATGTTTCGCTGGTTTGAGAAAAAAGGACTTTGAAGGTGTGCGAGAGATCTGAAGTTGGCTCTCGCCATTCCTTAACCTAAGCGTCGATTAAATAGACACTCACTGAGTCGTCCTTTAAAAGGACATCTCATATATGCGTATATACGCATATATGGCTATTTAAAGTAAAAGTCAGCCCTATATTGGCAAATGTATGTATACATACGTATATGCGTATATAAAAAGTCTTAAGCCACTGTCATTATTGATGGGCAATGCCCCTTTAAACGAGACTTCATGTGGTGGGTATGCGTGGATTTAATCTACAACTATCAACCCATAGTTGAGCAATCTAATCAATCAATGTTTATTAATGCTTTGAAGGCGCATAATCAATGGGTAAATTAAAAAAGGGTAGCCATGATTGACACGCTCATTCTTAGTAGAATCCAATTTGCCTCGAATATGACCTTTCATATTCTTTTCCCAACGATATCAATCGCTCTAGGGTGGGTACTTTTTTATTTCAAAGTTAAGTTTAATAAAACGGGCGATACGATATGGAGTGACGCATATCAATTCTGGGTCAAGATATTTGCCTTAACTTTTGCCTTGGGCGTTGTTAGCGGCATCACGATGAGCTTTCAGTTTGGCACCAATTGGCCTGGATACATGGAGACTGTAGGCAATATCGCAGGACCATTGCTAGGCTACGAGGTTTTATCGGCATTCTTTCTTGAGGCAACTTTTTTAGGAATTATGTTGTTTGGCTCAAAACGAGTCTCTCAAAAGGCGCATACTCTTGCAACCTTTTTAGTTGCTTTCGGTACTTCGCTTTCAGCATTTTGGATCATTGCACTAGACTCATGGATGCAAACCCCACAAGGGTTTGTGATGATCAATGGGCAAGCACATGCGACCAGTTGGATTGAGATTGTCTTTAACCCTTCCATGCCATATCGACTCCTTCATATGATGACAGCCTCATTTTTGACGGTAACATTTTTAATTGCAGGCATTTCTGCTTATCGATATTTGAAGGGCATTAATCTTTCTGGCAACCGAGCCCTGATTAAGTTAGCAATGTCTGTAGCGGTTGTATTGACGCCATTTCAAATTGTGCTTGGTGATTTGCATGGCCTAAATACCTTGGAGTATCAGCCTGTAAAAGTAGCGGCAATGGAGGGAATTTGGGAAACAACAAAAGGCGCCCCTGCGGTTTTATTTGCCATCCCCGATGAAAGCCTTAAAGCTAATCAATATGAAATAGCCATTCCAAAGCTGGCATCTTTATATTTGACCCACTCATTAGATGGAGAGGTGAAAGGTTTAGATGCCTTCCCTGGTGCTACTCCACCAGTTAAGCCCGTATTTTTTGCTTTTCGCATTATGGTGGGAATTGGTGTGTTGATGCTCTTGACTGCAGGCGTTGGTTTCTATCTGACTAGAAAAAGTAAAGAGCTACCAAAGTGGTTTTTAAAAACTCTAAATGTTATGACATTTTCTGGCTGGTTGGGAGTGCTTGCTGGATGGTATGTTACCGAAATAGGCAGACAGCCCTACCTTGTTAATGGGGTGCTTAAGACTGCTGATGCGGTTACTAAAGTACCTGCCAATATGGTTTTAGGCACTCTGGTAATGTACGTAGCACTTTATTTGGGGCTCATTGTTTCTTACATTTGGGTGGTTTTTTATCTGGCAAGACAAACTAATCGTGTGCATATTGTTGATGGGCAAAAATCTGGTTTGACTAACAGCATTGCGGGAGCATAAACATGATTCCTAATTTATCTGAACCATCTGGCTGGCTACCTCTTTTCTTTTTGGTTGCAATGGGGATTGCAATGGTTGCTTATGTTGTTCTGGACGGATACGACCTTGGTGTAGGTATATTGCTGAATCAGGCAAGTGAGCCTGAAAAAGACACTATGATTTCATCAATCGGCCCTTTTTGGGATGCGAATGAAACGTGGTTAGTGCTTGGAGTTGGCGTGCTCTTGATTGCCTTTCCAATGGCACATGGAATCATTCTGACCGAGCTTTATTTGCCTGTGGGCATCATGTTGGCCGGCTTAATATTGCGAGGCGTATCTTTTGACTTTCGCGCAAAAGCACATTTGAGCCAGAAGGCAGTCTGGAATTTTTTATTCTTTTTTGGTAGCTTCTTGGCCGCGGCATCTCAAGGAGTGATGGTTGGTAGAGAGGTGATTGGTTTTGACTCCGGCTACTTAGGCTGGATATTTTCTTTCATCGTGGCGCTTTGTCTGCCTGCTGGATATGCTCTATTAGGAGCCAGCTGGCTGATTATGAAGACGTCTGGCGAGTTACAACTTAAGGCTGTTGGCTGGGCAAGAAAATGCCTGTTATTAACGGCGCTAGGTGTTGGGATTATTTCTGTAGCGACACCATTCTTTAGTTCAGCGATTGCCGCTAAGTGGTTTAATCTCCCTAATATCTTTTTCTTGCTTCCTTTTCCCGCGCTGACTCTGGCGTGTTTTGTCTTAATTGATTTGAACTTGCTAAAAATGCAAAGAGATAAGCCAGCGCAAGTTTGGATTCCTTTTGCCCTAAGCGTAGCCATCTTTGTTCTAGCTTTTTTAGGAATCGCTTACAGCATGTTCCCTTATATTGTCGTTGACAAAATGACAATCTGGGAAGCGGCATCAGCTACAGAGTCATTATGGGTAATATTTTGGGGTGCTGTAGTTGTGTTGCCGACCATCATTGGATACACAATATATTCTTACAAAATCTTCTGGGGCAAAACGGAGCCACTAAGCTACTATTAAAGCGCTGGAGAAATCCTTGTGTCGGTGGTTCGATTCCGCCCCGGGCCACCAAGAAACACCAATCCACCCTCAGGTAGCTTTTTATACAACAGTCTGCTTTGGGTCGGTAGCGGTCATTACGGAGACGACGCACGCAAAACATCATTGCTTTCGAAAGAAGATTCTGGATGTAGAGTGTTAGACACTCAATAAGTATTAGCCTCAATCTCCATTATTTAGCGAGTAGTGCTTCTAGTTTTTCTGTATCGATGCAGAAATTGCGGATGCCTTCAGCAAGCTTCTCTGTTGCCATGGCGTCATTATTCAATTGCAGGCGGAAGTTCGATTCATCAAGCTTAAGCTCAGTAGTATTTTCATCGGCCAAGGCCTTGGCAGCATTGCTGGGGTCAAGCTTTTGATTGACCGCTGTGTTACTAGTCTGCAGTTCGGCAAGTAGCTCTGGGCTGATCGTGAGCAAGTCGCAACCAGCCAATTCCAGAATCTGGCTAGTGTTTCTAAAGCTGGCACCCATAATTTCAGTTTTGATGCCAAAGTGCTTGTAGTAATGAAAGATGCGCTTGACAGATGTCACGCCGGGATCATTGGCACCACCGTGATCGACATCACTCCAGTTGCTCGCCAGTTTGGCTTTATACCAATCGGTAATGCGTCCGACAAATGGTGAAATCAGTTGTGCATTAGCGGCTCCACAAGCTGCAGCTTGAACTAAAGAGAAGAGCAAAGTCATATTGCAATGAATGCCTTCAGCCTCAAGCTCTTTTGCTGCAGCAATGCCTTCCCAGGTACCTGCTAATTTAATCAACACGCGTTTGCGATGAATTCCATGGGATTCATATAACTGAATTAGGTGCTTAGCTTTTGCAACGGTGGCTTTGGTATTAAAGGACAGGCGAGCATCAACTTCTGTCGATACGCGGCCAGGGACAATCTTGAGAATCTCCAATCCAAAAGCGACCAAGATGTAATCCACCAGATCGGTAGGCTTCATGCCCGGATGGGCTTGCTTGACTGAGGCAACGAGGGCTTGATAGTTGCTCTGTTGGGCCGCTTTGAGGATGAGAGATGGGTTGGTGGTGGCGTCTTGCGGCTGAAATTCCTGCATACGCTCAAAATCACCCGTATCCGCTACTACGGTGGTCAAAGTCTTAAGTTGGCTCAGTGTTGAAGTGCTGGTCATAGGGAAACGGAACGCTCTTTATTAGGATTGCCTCTGAATATCATATGATAGATGGAATAATGCATTTGCTCCACAATCTACAAGGGTATTGGCTACATCATGAATCAGGATCAGTTAAAGCAAATGGTGGGAGAGGCAGCTCGCGATGAAGTGCTTAAGCTCGCCCCCGGGCAAGTTCTGGGTGTTGGGACAGGCTCTACGGCCAACTGCTTTATTGATGCCTTAGCGCCCCACAAAAATCATTTTGCAGGCACGGTTTCTAGCTCTAACGCGACGACTGAACGTTTACTAAAGCATGGATTTAAGGTTCTCAATCCCAATGATGTCACTGGCTTACCTGCCTATGTAGATGGCGCAGATGAAATTGATCCAGCCGGCCACATGATTAAAGGTGGTGGCGGGGCCTTAACCCGCGAAAAGATCATCGCCTCCATGGCCAAGCAATTTATTTGTATTTGTGATTCTTCCAAGCAAGTACCTGTTTTGGGCAACTTTGCCTTGCCCGTTGAAATTATCCCTTTGGCTCAAGGTGTTGTTACCAGGGAGCTTGAAAAGTTGGGTGGCAAGGTTTCATTGAGATTAGCAAAAGGGGCGCAGAAGCCTTTTGTCACAGATAACAGTGGCTGGATTTTGGATGTTGCCGGCTTGAAGATTGCAGACCCGAAAAGCATGGAGTCTCAAATTAACCAGATTGCTGGCGTGATTACCGTTGGCTTGTTTGCTAAAGAGAAGGCCAACATTCTGCTGGTGAGTAATGCTGCCGGCGTTGCGCGGATCATCCTCTAATTAAAAAACCCGACGGGGGAATGAATCTCCCATCGGGTCTGTTTGCCATGATGATCATGGCGCAGACAATCGGAAGGTAATTTGTTCCGATGCCCATGAGTGCATAGATGCGCTCATTTAAAGTGGCTTTCGCCAATGCGAATCAACACTATAACTGTCAACCCACGATTCAATCCTATGCTTCCAAATTCCTGAAGTCAACACGTCTTGAAAATATATTTTCAGAATGTGTTGCAAGTGTTGCGCTAAATCAATTGTTGGGATGCAGCACTCAGTCTGCGGGCGGAACGTAACCTTGAGCAGTGTCAGCACCACCTTCGAAGAAATGTTTTTCAACTTGCTTTAGTAAGTACTGGCGTGCACGTGGGTCAGCCATATTCAAGCGATTTTCATTGATCAACATCGTTTGCTGTTTGAGCCAAGCTGCCCAAGCTTCTTTAGAGACTTGATTCCAAATCTTTTTACCCAAATCACCTGGAAGTGGAGCGAAATCTAAACCTTCAGCCTCTTTATTGAGTTTGATGCATTGAACCATGCGTGCCATCTGTAATGCCTTTCTAAATACTAATTATCTATTGGTGAGGCTAATAAATTGTGAATGTGATCTTATAGGTCTTTGGTTAAGACCATGGATTTGCGATCCCAGTTGTAGATTTGCTTTCTTTCTTCAGGCAAATCATCAACGCTAGCTCTTTTAAATCCGCGCTTTAAGAACCAGTGCTCGGTTCTTGTCGTTAGAACAAACAAACGCTTGATGCCTTCTTGTTTGGCACGCATTTCGACGCGTTTTAATAAGCGCTCACCATCACCGGATCCCTGTACATCTGGATCAACCGCTAAGCAGGCAAGCTCCCCAACGCCATTAGGGAATGGGAAGAGGGCGGCGCAACCGAACAATACGCGGTCATGCTCAATCACTGAAAAGCGTTGAATATCGCGCTCAATCACATCCTGTCCGCGAGCAGCCAAGATGCCTTCTTCTTCAAGAGGCATAGTGAGTTGCAAAATACCACCGACATCATCTTGGTTGGCTTCACGTAAGTTCTCAATATCTGAAGACGCCAACATCATGCCAATACCATCGTGGGTAAATAATTCTTCCAATAAGGCGCCATCTTGATTGCATGGGAGGAAGTGAACGCGGCTTACACCAGCGCGAATCGCCCTGCCAGAGATGTTGAGTAAACTCTTCATACCCAAGTCGAGCTCTTGATGATGTTGGCCTACATATTCTTGAAGTTGTGGCATGGAAAGTTCGGTGATGTAATCACCTTCTTCATCTTTCAATCCAGCATGTGGGCTTAAGAAAATCAATTTATCGGCTTTTAATGCGGCAGCAGTGGAAGCTGCAACATCTTCGAATGCTAAGTTAAATGCCTGTCCTGTTGGAGAAAATCCGAGCGGGGAAAGCAAGACGATCTTGTTGCTATCAAGAGATAACTTGATCGAGGTCGAATCTACTTTACGCACGAGGCCAGTATGAATGTAATCAATCCCTTCAACCACGCCTACTGGCATTGCCGTAATAAAGTTTCCCGAGATTACAGAGATGCGTGATCCTGCCATCGGGGTATTTGGTAAGCCACGACTAAATGCTGCTTCAATATCGAGACGCAATTCACCAGCAGCTTCTTTAACGCACTCAAGTGCAGCGGCGTCAGTAATTCGATAGGCATGTATGCTGCTCTTGCCAAACTTGCTTTTAATCTTTCTGAGCATGAGTTGCTCTTCAATTTGGGGGCGTATGCCGTGCACAAGGACAATTCTCATGCCCATCGCGTGGAGCATGGCGATATCTTCGATCAGGTTCTCAAGACCAATTTCTTGAACCAGTTCACCAGCAAAGGCAATAACAAAGGTCTTTTCGCGAAAGCTATGAATGTACGGCGCAACGTCGCGTAGCCAGCCTACGAAAGGAAAGTTTGAGCTGGATTCTTCGCTGCTTTGAGCGGGGTTTGGTGCATTTGTTGGCATAGTGAGAAAATTATAGGGTGCAAGAGCCCATAAACCAACAAAAACCCCCAGAGAGTGCCAAGCCTGTGCCTGCTTCCAACACCTCGCGCAAGCTCGAGATCCGCTTTCCGGAGGAGTTGCCAGTCTCTGGACAGCGTCAAATCATCAAGGATGCCTTGCAGTCGCACCAGGTGGTGATTGTTTGCGGCGAGACGGGATCGGGTAAGACCACTCAGTTACCGAAGATCTGTCTAGATATGGGCAGAGGAAGCATGAACGGTGGCAAGCTCATAGGCCATACCCAGCCACGTCGTATTGCAGCGACCGCTACCGCCAAGCGCATTGCCCAAGAGCTGGGAACACCTATGGGTCAGGATGTGGGCTACCAAGTGCGCTTCTCCGATAAGACGGGCCCGAATGCCTCCATCAAATTAATGACTGACGGCATCTTGTTGGCCGAGACCCAAAGAGACCCTCAGTTGCGCGCCTATGACACGCTGATCATTGATGAGGCACACGAACGCAGTCTGAATATCGACTTTCTCTTGGGTTATCTCAGGCGTCTGCTGCCAAGGCGCCCCGATCTCAAGCTCATCATCACC
>Ga0214236_1000088_pt1 | contig 42525 bp, 43 predicted proteins | sample TroBogypolimnion_11_FD_153074 | JGI IMG/M metagenome (GOLD analysis project Ga0214236, IMG submission 153074) | Freshwater microbial communities from Trout Bog Lake, WI - 28JUL2008 hypolimnion | ecosystem: Environmental > Aquatic > Freshwater > Lake > Hypolimnion/Profundal zone | place: Trout...
TGTCGCGGAGCTGGTTGATGAAGATCGCAGTGGTATTTGATTGATGAAGTGCACCAGTGATCTTACGGAGCGCCTGCGACATCAAACGAGCTTGGAGACCCATATGTGAGTCGCCCATCTCGCCTTCGATTTCAGCGCGTGGAACGAGCGCTGCAACTGAGTCAACGACGATGACATCGAGTGCGCCAGAACGAATCAACATATCCATGATCTCAAGTGCTTGCTCGCCGGTATCTGGCTGCGAAACAAGAAGAGCATCAATATCTACACCGAGCTTCTTGGCATACTCTGGATCGAGGGCGTGTTCAGCATCGATAAATGCGGCGATGCCGCCAGCCTTCTGCGCATTTGCAATTGCATGCAGCGCAACGGTGGTCTTACCCGAAGATTCTGGTCCATAAATTTCAACGATACGTCCGCGTGGTAATCCACCAATGCCGAGAGCGATATCAAGAGCGATAGATCCGGTAGGAATTACCTCCATGACCTGTGGGCCACGATCGCCCATCTTCATCACTGAACCCTTACCGAACTGACGCTCAATCTGGGCTAGGGCGGTATCTAGGGCTTTAGCTTTGTCTAACGACTGTTTTTCAGATGCCTTATCGGCTTTATCTGCTGCCATTTTCTGCCTTTCTCTCTTAACTCAGATGAGTTCATCTGTACGGTCCAGAAGGTACGGAAGACCACCGACGGCGGGAGGCTAGCTCTCGCGGAAGTGTGGAACCGCTCTGGTTGGGTGTGGATATCGTACCGAACATCTGTTCGAATGGCTAGGACACGCCGATCCCCTCTTCGCGGTTGCCGGAAGATTGCGGCACAGGCCGGAGAAGTTCGAAAAGCCAACCCGCGAATTCTCCTGGCCTTGCCTCAATCTTCCTTCAAACTAAATAAGGGTGAGCCCGGATTTCAATTCGTCGTAGCGATTGATGTGTTCGGGGCTTGGGTTGGAAAGCAAGATTCGCTTGTCACGCGATAACTCGCCGTGGACCATCGTGAAGTCGCGAGCGCGCAGTCCGAAGGTGGTCGCCAGCTCTTTGATTACTGCGGCGTTGGCCTTGCCGTCGACTGCTGGTGCTTGGACCGCGACTACTAATCGAGGCGGATCCCCCGCCGTGCCTCCCACTTTGTTGCGTGAGGCGTTGGGACGAACTCGAAATTCAAGGGGGTTCGGTAGGAGAGTGGAATTGACAGTTACAAAAACAAACTGAAAACAATCAAGTTTATTCCTGGTCAAACAAACTGAGCCAGATCCAATTCTTCAGGTGGTCTTCCACAGAGGTTTCTGACGGATAAAGCGACAGAGCCGACTCCGAAAGATTAGGATTATAGGTTGAATCGTCCCTAGAAATATGCGCGATGAAATACCAGTGCCCTTCCGCCCTCTTGATCACATGGAAGTTGACACTTCTTTCGTTACCTTTGGCGGAAAGGGACTGAAAATCTGAACTTAAAAGCTCTTTAGTAATCCTGTCGACAAAATTAGCTTCGGTTTCTCTTCCAATTGACTCTACGAATGTGAACGACGAAGAATTCCACCAAAGACGCCTAGCAAAATCAATGCACTCTTGATCGTCATAAATATATGTGTCTTTAATATTCAATTAATACAATCCTTCATGACTGGGAACTCATTATTACCAGGATGTACCGCAGGTCAGCGGGAACTTAGGTGAAGTAACTGTGGCTTGGGTAGGTGATCCATCAGGGTACGTTCCGGTGCCATAAGCCGTTGACCAATACGTGGAAAGTGTAGAACTATTGCAAGGTGTTTTGAAGATGCTGTAATAATAAGGAAAAGCACTATCTGCGTACCCCGCTGAGTACGGGCCAGTCAAAAAATGGTCGATAAGCCCTGCTTTATACAAAGTTACGCGTATCGAGGTAATTCGGATACTGGTTCCATGACACTTTACCACAGCGTTCCCTGCAAGGTTGTTCACAGTTGACGTTGATAAATGCACATACTCAGCAATAAGTTCGCAATATCCAGATACAAGAGGACTTGGAGCCAAAAGAGTGGACTGCCCACTTCCTACTGTCCTAACGAAAATTCCAGTTGAGGTAGAGCTGCCTGAGGAAATAACGGTTGCATCGACCGGTGCTTGTCCCACTGTAGACGCTGATGCGTAAGTAATGAGAGGTGTGTTGATTGCCACAACTATGAAACCTAAAGTTACTATTTTCCAAACACGATTTTTCACGACGTTGTCCCCAAATTAGTTTGATAATCAAGAGAATCTATTTCGCCATTTTGGGAAAGTCAAGGCTTCGTCAACTTTTGCCGGGAAAAGAATACAATTCACTTAGCGATACATAGTGATTCATCTAAAGCAGTTTTGGTTGGCCTCCAAGAAGTTCGGAGTAACGGGCGACTTGATCCTCCGTGGCATTGCCAAGGAGCAAGCGCTTGTCGCGGGAGAGTTCGCCATGAACGATGGTGAAGTCTCGAGCACGCACTCCGAAGGCGGTTGCTAGCTCTTTGATGACCGCGGTATTGGCTTTGCCGTCGACTGCTGGTGCTTGGACCGCGACTACCAATCGAGGCGGATCCCCTGCCGTGCCACCCACCTTGTTCCGTGAGGCGTTGGGACGAACTCGGATTTCAATCAATAGGTCAGCCATGGCTTTAGCGGAACTTGGCTGGCATCTCGGGGTTATGGGCGACGATCGCCTTCCAGACATCGCCGGCCTCAAAGCCGCGAGCGAGCGCCTCGTTGACCGTAAGGCCGCCGAGCTCGGCGTGGACGATGTCACGCGAATAGGTGTCAGAGTCGCTGAAGTATTCCGAGAGGCGAAAGCGCAGTTCAGTTATTCGCATTGCCATTGGTTATAGGGCGCGGGCGAGCTGATCCGCCTGCGATGAACTTTCAGCAGGGGTAAGAGGTGCAGCAACCTGACCTATGAGCCAGTGCAAAACTAGACCGGAAGTTGCGCCGAAGATTGAAGCGAGCGATTCATTAATCAGTGACCAAAGTGGATGGTCGGTAACCGTTACAAATTTGGCGATATCGAGCGGATCGGTCTCAACCATCTTGCGCAGCGCTGGGTCTTTAGAAATTTCAATGGAGAGAGCGAAGAGCGCATCTCTCTTTGACGGCGCTTTCTTGGCAACTTCAAAGAGGCGGCGAATTTCGGATTCAAGAAGAGATGTCATCATCTCTTCTTTGTCGCTGAAGTGGTTATAAACCGTAGCGCGCGAGACTTCGGCGCGAGCAGCGATATCGAGCATATTTGATTCATAGGAACCAACTTCAGTGATCACGATCTTTGCCCCAGAGAGAATTGCGATACGCGAGCGCTGATTGGTTGCCATGATGGGGTTGAGCTTTGGATGTGGCTCGCGTTGAAACTATTTACGCGGCGTCATCCACCACGGTGAGGGTAGGAGCTTCGTGAGTTCGAACTTGAGCAGAGACGATCAAGAGAACTTCACCTAATGAAATTTGCAGGGCGTTGCAGATCGAATTGAGAAGCTCTGACGAAGCCTCTTTCTGTCCGCGCTCTACCTCAGAGAGATAACCCAGTGAGACACGGGCGCTTTTGGCGACATCGCGCAGGGTGCGGCCTTGCGCGATGCGCGATGCGCGCAGCGCAGAACCTATGTGGGAGCGGAGAAGAATCACGGGATAAGGATACGGGAAAAGGTGGCTAAAGCGCTCTCTAATGTTGCGTGGCGAATTGCAGCGCGATCACCTGAAAGTGCGAGTTGCACGCTCACCGTGCCGGCGCGGCTATCGATTGCTATCCAAACCGAACCCGCTTTTTGATCATATGCCCGACCTGGGCCAGCAACTCCAGTCGTGGAAATCGCGTAATCGCTCTTAAATTGCGCTCGTGCGCTCTGTGCCATAGCGACCGCAACCTCTTCGGAGACTGCGGTCTGTTTATTCAAGATCCGCTTTGCTACCCCAAGAAATTTTGTCTTACTTACATCGCTGTAAGTAATAAATCCCCCGTGATAGACAGCAGAGGAACCGGGAACCGAGGTAAAAAGTTCGCCCAATCCCCCACCGGTAATCGATTCGGCGGTGGCCAAGGTTAAACCTTTGCGCTTCATGAATTTGATGATGGGGGTGGCGTCGAGGTTAGCGCTCATTTTGAAGCGCCTTCTTAAAGTAGTCGAAGCCCGTCGTCAAGGTGATGGCGATGGTCGCGGCCATAAAGATATCGCGCGGAATATGCAGCCAGCTAGGCAGAGGGAGAATATAGAAACCAATTCCGAAACCCTGCATCATGGTCTTGAGCTTGCCGCCCTTGCTCGCTGGGATGACTCCGCCTTTGATGACAGCCAAGCGTAAAAGGGTAACTGCGATCTCGCGGAAGAGAATCACGAGCGTCACCCACCACCACAATTTCCCTTGAATCGATAAGCCAATCATTGCAGTGCCTATCGCGGCCTTATCGGCGACTGGATCTAAGAATGTTCCGAAACTTGTCACTTGATTGCGGGATCGCGCCAAACGCCCATCCATTAAATCTGTTAATCCGACGAGGAAGAATCCGGTCCAGGCGATTACCCGCCAGAGTGAAGTGTCTCCCCCATCTTTGAAGAGCGCATAAGCGCAGAATGGGAGCGCAAGCAAGCGCAGCACCGTGAGTGCATTCGGTAGGTTTAGCGTTCTGGGAGATGGGGTACTCATTGGTGCCATGGTACCTGCCACCGCGCAGGATTGTGCAAAGGTCGAGAATTATCGGGATTTAGCCTTGGGAAGAAGCTCCCGGACCAAATTGGAGATGGACAACCTCGCCAGTCGTACCTGGAGCACCTGCATCTACGCCATTTACATTGAGATTAACGGCGCCAGCATTGCCGATCGTGACATTAATTAATTGGCTGTCTGCAAATGATTGGGAAGATCCTTTAGTGAGCATTCCACTAAATATTTGCGTGCCTGAAATATCTGTCACGGCGAGCCAAGTAGACCCAAAGTTTGCTGACACGACGACAGATACGTCAGAAGTCTTGGTTGCAACTGCCGTGGTGCCGCCAAGGTTTCCACTAGTGGTCGATGCAGAGCTAGGCACTAAAGCGGCAGTCGAAGATTTAGCGCCACTCTTACTTGGTGCATGAGTGAATGATGCTGCGGTTGGAATAGCAACTAGAAGAGCGACAACGACAGTAGCTACCTTTGCCATTAATCCAAATGAAATTTTCGCTTTTTTGCGATCCACAGAAATTACACTATTTTCACTTAAGAGCTCGACCATTGGTCGGTTAAAATCATGATTCATGGTATTAAATTCTTCGACGAGAAGATCTTCATTTGCGTGTAAGGCACGTGCAATATTGCGGATATGTCCCCGTGCATACGTAAGACCGCCGGATGATTCAAAATTATCATTTTCAAGATCGTTCAAAACTGTGCGACGAACACAAATAATCTCTGACAACTCTTCGAGAGACATGCCAACAGACTCACGCGCCTGGCGGAGAAGAATTCCTGCTGACATCAATGCCTCATTACTTGATTCGTGCTTGGGTTAAACCGAGCCACAATCTGGGGGAATGTGAGAAGCCAAGGGTAAACCCCCAACTGCTCAGGAGCCTAATTATTTTGCTGAGAATGACTGGTTACCTGAGCGCGTGACCCCAAAAATCACCTAAATGTAACCCTGAATCTGCTCTAGCAAGTCAGGCATCTGCTCGGCAGTGATTAAGACCTCGCGCGCCTTCGAGCCTTCAGATGGGCCCACGATGCCACGGCTCTCCATCAGATCCATGAGGCGTCCTGCCTTGGCGAAGCCGACGCGTAATTTCCTTTGCAACATCGAGGTCGAACCAAACTGTGTACCGACAACGAGTTGAATTGCCTGTAAGAGAAGATCCATATCATCACCAATGTCATTTTCAATCTGCTTGCTAACAGCCGGCGCATTGATATCCACTCTGAATACTGGTTGTGCTTGTGATTTCACATGATTCACAACGGCCTCTGATTCACGCTCTGAAACATATGCTCCTTGAATTCGCATCGCCTTGCTGGCGCCCATGGGAAGGAATAGCGCATCGCCTTGACCAACCAATTTCTCTGCGCCAGGAGTATCCAAAATAACGCGCGAGTCGGCAAGACTAGATGTGGCAAATGAAAGTCGCGACGGAACGTTCGCCTTAATCAAACCGGTAACTACATCTACGCTCGGCCGCTGTGTCGCAATCACCAAGTGAATACCAGCAGCACGGGCGAGCTGAGTGATGCGAACGATGGACTCTTCTACTTCGCGAGCCGCAACCATCATTAGATCTGCTAATTCATCGATGATCACAAGTAGGTAGGGATATGGTTCGAGAATTCGCTCGCTGCCTTCTGGAGGAGCAACCTTCTTCGCCTTTACGGCTCTATTGAAATCATCGATATGTCGGAACCCAAAATGAGATAGATCGTCATAACGTTGATCCATTTCTCGCACCACCCAAGCCAATACATCAGCAGCTTTCTTTGGACTGGTGATGATGGGGGCGATCAAATGAGGAATACCTTCGTAACTTGTCAGTTCAACGCGCTTTGGATCGATCATGACGAGGCGAACTTCATCGGGGGTTGATCGCATCAAGATTGAAACTATCAATGAGTTAATCATCGACGACTTACCAGCACCAGTTGCGCCTGCGACGAGTAGATGTGGCATTTTCGCCAAGTTAACGCAAATGAAATTACCTTCGACATCCTTACCTAGAGCGACCACCATAGGGTGCGTCTCGTTCATTGCAACGGCAGAACGCAAGACATCTCCTAGTGCGACGATCTCCCGATCGGTATTTGGAATTTCGATTCCAACCGCAGATTTGCCGGGAATAGGAGAGAGAATGCGAACATCGCCGCTCGCCACCGCATAAGAAATATTCTTGGCGAGTGCAGTAATGGCTTCGACTTTGACTCCGCCAGCGAGCTCAACTTCGTAGCGCGTGACCGTGGGTCCCCGCATAAAGCCGGTGACTCGCGCTTCCACGCCAAATTGTTCAAAGACCTGACCGAGCGCTGCAACTACAACCTCGTTCGCCTTGGACTTGGACTTAGAGGCAGGAGCAGTACGCAAGAGATCCATAGAAGGCAATATGTAAGGTGTGTCAGCTGCCAAGATCATTTGATGGGCTGGGGTGCTCTGCACTGTCTTGGTAACAAATGTCGGAGTGGTTGTTGCTGCGCGGTCAATATGAAGAGCAATGGTCTCCTCTAGCTCGTCCTCGTCGGGCTCGTCCTCGTCGGGCTCGGCTTGATGGAACTCTTGTACAAGCGGAGTCTCAAATGGAGGGGTGTCATTTATCTCAAATTCTTCTTCGCTCTCATCGCGATCTCGCTTAGCTCGGTGCGCAATCCACCCAAAGATTGCCCTCAACTTTGCTACGACCTGAGAAACTGGAGTTGCAGTAACGATTAAGACTCCAAAGAAGAAGATAAGAATCAGAATTGGGATTGCCAGCAGGGAAGTTCCCAGATTTGCGAGAGGACGTCCGACGCCGTAGCCGATTGCCCCTCCCGCGCTCTTCACGGTCGAGAAATCTGAATCGTTAAACACTTGGGCCAACCCGGTGCTGCTAAGAATCAGCAGGAGAGCTCCAATAGTGATTCGACCATTTGCGCGTCCCTCATCTGGGGCTTTGAAGAGTCGGAATGCGAAGTAAATAAAGAGGAGTGGGGTGACTATTGCGACCTTACCAAAAGTACCCAGCAGGACGGTATTCATAAATCGACCGATGGGGTTGTTTAAATGGAACCACGATCCCGCGGCGCTGAGGAGCGCAAAGATAAGAAGGAGAAAAGCTAAGCCATCGCGATGATGTGCGCTATCGAGTTCACGCGCCTCTTTGAAGAGGAAGCGAATGGTGCTACCGATCGCCTTCGCAATGAAATGCCAAATAGCAGCAAGGGCACGTCCGATGCCGGTGAGAATTCCAGGGCGCTTCGCAGCCTTGCTTCGCGTGGTACTTCGTTTTTTAGCCATAACGGATTAAGCCTAAAGAATAAGGTGCTGCTGGGACAGCTCGGCGCGCCGTTATACCTCTATAACTACAGGGATGATCATTGGCTTGCGACGATGTTCTTCGCCTACCCAACTACCAACGGTTCGACGGACAACTTGAGCAAGTTGATGCGTTCCATTAATTCCACCGGCGACTGATGTTGCAAGAGCCTTTTCGATCATGCCTTTAACCTCATCAAAGAGCGCCTTATCTTCAGTAAATCCACGCGCATGAATATCTGGACCGGCAACAATTTTTCCACTTTGTGAATCAACAACGACAACTACGGATATGAATCCCTCTTCGCCCAAGATCCTTCGATCCTTGAGTGAACTCTCGGTGATTTCTCCAATGCTCTGCCCATCTACATACACAAAGCCGACGGGAACCGCTCCCGCAATATCTGCATAACCATCGTGCACATCGATAACAATTCCATTATCGACAACGATGGTATTTGTCCGTGGAACACCAGTCTTGATGGCAAGTTCGGCATTAGCCCTCATGTGACGCCATTCGCCATGAATCGGCATTACATTCTTTGGCTTAACGATGTTGTAACAGTAGAGAAGTTCACCAGCGGCTGCGTGACCCGAAACGTGCACCAAGGCATTGCCTTTGTGCACTACGGTCGCACCGAAACGAGTGAGTTCGTTGATCACTCTAAAAACTGGATTTTCGTTACCAGGAATGAGCGATGATGCAAGGACGACAGTGTCACCCTTGCCCACGCTAATTTGATGTTCGCCATTCGCCATGCGAGAAAGTGCAGCGAGAGGCTCACCTTGCGAGCCGGTACAAATAAGAACTACGCGATCTCCGGCGTCATCAACGGTCTTTGCATCGATGATTTCAAGGCCCTCGGGAACTTGCAAATAGCCCAGATCTTGTGCCAATTTCATATTGCGTACCATGCTGCGTCCAATAAATGCGACCTTGCGATCATGCTGCGCTGCAATCATCATAATCTGTTGTACGCGGTGAACATGCGATGCAAAGGAAGCAACGATCACGCGTCTTTCAGTAGCGCGAAAGACTCGATCAAGTGTTGGCATTATGTCGCGCTCGGATGTTGTAAAACCAGGTACATCCGCATTCGTGGAGTCAGTCATAAAGAGGTCTACACCCTCTTCGCCCAAACTAGCAAATGTTGCAAGGTCAGTGATGCGACCATCGAGAGGAAGTTGATCCATCTTGAAATCGCCAGTAGCGAGAACAAGTCCTGCCTCCGTTCGGATGGCTATAGCAAGCGCATCGGGAATGGAGTGATTCACTGCAACGAATTCGAGTTCGAAGGGACCAAAGGTCTGCTTCATTCCAGCCTTAACCTCGACCATTGGCGCAGTAATACGACGTTCCTTGAGTTTTGCCTCGGTAAATGCCAGTGTCAGCTTTGATCCAACAACCGGAATGTCTGCACGTTCTTTCAAAAGATATGGAACGGCACCGATGTGGTCCTCGTGGCCGTGGGTGAGTGCAATAGCCACAACATCGTGCAAGCGATCTCTAATGTACGAGAAATCAGGGAGGATAAGATCAATTCCGGGTTGGCTCTCTTCTGGGAAGAGAACTCCGCAATCGACGATCAATAACTTGCCAGCAATCTCAAAGACGGTCATGTTTCGACCGATTTCGCCCAAACCACCGAGCGCAACGATGCGCAGTGTTTTAGGAGCTAACTTGGCTGGATAGGGTAAATCGGGATGTGGATGATTCATTATTTAAGTACAACTCCGCCTTGTTGAAGGTCCTCCCGCAATTGCGCAATCTGCGCAGGGGTGGCATCGACAAGTGGCAAACGCGTAGATCCACCAGGTAGGCCCATCAATGTGAGTGCGGCCTTAGTCAATATCGCACCTTGGGTGCGGAAGGTTCCGGTGAATACCGGCAATAATTCTTGATGTATTTCTAGTGCTCGTATTGCATTTCCTGCAAACCAGGCGTCGAGCATCGCTCTAAGTTGGTTACCAACAGTATGTCCACAGACCGAGACGAATCCAACAGCGCCCACGCTGAGCAAAGGTAGATTGAGGATGTCATCGCCTGAATAGACCGGAAGACCGGTCCTCTTGATGACCCACGAGGTTGATGCGGGATTTCCTTTTGCATCTTTAAGTGCAACGATATTTTTAACTTCTGCGAGACGACAGATTGTGTCCTCTTCGATTGGAACACCAGTGCGACCAGGGATGTCATACATCATGATGGGAAGATCGGTGGCAGCAGCAACTGCTCTAAAGTGTGCCTCAATGCCCTCTTGTGGTGGCTTGTTGTAATAAGGGGTGACGATTAGTAACCCATCTGCTCCAACTTCAGCACAACGTTTAGATTGATCAACGGTGTAAGCAGTTTCATTATCACCTGCGCCTGTTAAAACTTTGACACGATCGCCAACCGTGCTCTTCACAACGCGAATGATTTCAAGTTTCTCGGATGTCTTTGTTGTAGGGGCTTCGCCTGTTGTGCCATTAACTGCAATGGCATCGTGACCGGTATTTGCCAAATGTTCAGCGATCTTCGCAACACCGTCCCAGTCAATCGCTCCATCTTTTTGAAATGGGGTCACCATTGCGGTGATCAAGCGGCCAAAGGGCGCCTCGATCTGGGTCGTCTGTTTATGAGGCATGGGCTTAGCCTATCGTGACTACGGGGCTACTCGTCCAGACTTTTCGAATGCCCCGTGTGTAAGTGGCATAAGAGTTGCGAAATATTGCTCCATTTTCTCGGCAACCATCTCAATTTCCCGTTGCGGATAGCTTGGGAAATGCGATCCTTCACGCGAGGTGCGAAGCGATAAGAAATTCATGAGCGCCCGTGCATTCATGGTCACATACATGGACGAATAAAGACCCACGGGTAAAACTGCACGTGCTACTTCACGGGCCACCCCGGCATCGAGCATCTTCTTATAATTTTCATAGGCGACAGTGCAGCTCTCTTTAATTGCTCTGACTGTCGTTTCGTATTGCTCATCGGTGCCGTCAATAAATGTATATGAGCCGGCCTTTCCGATTTGAACTAATTTGCGCTCTTTGCTCGGAACATAGAAATTCGGTCGCAATTCGCGATAACGCCCAGATTCTTCGTTATAAGAGGCGATGCGGTGACGCATAAATTCACGGAATACAAAGATCGGGGCCGAGATAAAGAAGGTCATCGAGGTGTGCTCGAAAGGAGAGCCGTGACGTTCACGAGCGAGATAGTTAATCAACCCTTCAGATCGAGATGCATCGGAATCCACGTCATCAAGAGAGTTTTCGCCAGCGGTCGATACTCGGGCTGCCCATATAACATCGGAGTCACTAGCGCTGGCTTTTACCAACTCAACGGTTACATCGCTGCGGAAATTGATTTCGAAATGCTCTTCACCCATGTATCGACCTTATCTTTTGGTACCCACGAGGCTAGGGATTAGGGCAGAATATCGGCGTGTCAGTGAAGCGCGACTCCCTCAGTGTTGGCCTTGCCGTCGGGGCGGCTGGAATTGCCTTCGGGGCGGTGGCCGTTGCCGATCACTTCACGGTGGCGCAGGCCTGCTTTCTCTCCCTGGTCCTATTCTCCGGAGCCTCACAATTCTCCTTGGTAGCCGTGATGAGCGCTGGCGGAAGTCCCCTGAGCGCGATCGTCACGGGAACATTTCTGGGCGGGCGAAATGGTTTATATGGCGTGCGTATGGCCCAAATTCTTAAACTTAAAGGTTTCAAACGCGCCCTTGCAGCACAGATCACCATCGATGAATCAACGGGCGTAGCTATCGCGCAAGAGAGTTCAGAGGATCAACGCACCGCTTTCTGGTACACCGGCTTTGGAGTCTTCTTCTTCTGGAATATCTTTACCTTGCTTGGCGCGTTAGGCGCAAAGGCCATAGGTGACACTTCGGCTTGGGGTCTTGATGTCGCCTCCCCTGCAATTTTCTGTGCTGTGCTCTTCCCGCGATTAAAAGAGCGAAAACTCTTGATAGCAGGAGTTCTTTCATTTATCTGGGCGCTGTCAATAACTCAATTCGTTCCGGCCGGCGTTCCCATTATTTCAACTGTGGTTATTGCTGCAATTATCGGTTGGAAGTAAATGAATTCACAGTGGGTAGCCGTAATCGTCACCAGCGTTCTTTGTTATGCGATCAAATATATTGGCCATGCCATTCCCGAAATTTGGCTGGCCCACCCACGCGTACAGCGCATTACCAACCTAATTCCGATTGTTCTGTTGAGCTCACTTGTTGCAATGCAGGCATTTACTACAAAAACTAAATTTGTGGTGGATCACCGCCTGGCGGGTATAGCCGTCGCGATCGTTGCATTGGGAGCAAAATTGCCATTCCCCGCAGTTGTGATCGGGGCAATGGCAACTTCTGCGATTATGTATCGCTTAAAGATTTAAAGTATTGCTAAAGATACGAGCTTAGCTTCTAGGTCAATGTCAGATGGCTCGGTCATGTGAGTTCCGTCAGGAAAGACGATGACAGGAATAGAACGCATTCCCCCATTGATTTCAATGACTTTATCCGATGCCACTTCATCTAATTCGATATCGATGTAGTTGTACTCAACGTTACGTGCATCTAGAAATGCCTTTGAACGGCGGCAATCTCCGCACCACAGCGCGCTGTACATTGTTATCTGGGCTGACATGTAATTACTCCTTTGTTGTAAGGAGATTCTATTTCAAATTCAGGAAGTGCTCGAGTCCAAATGTGAGTCCAGGTGTTTCAACAACCTTGCGGACCCCCAGTAATACGCCAGGCATGAACCCAGTGCGATCGATGGAGTCATGTCGTATGGTCAATGTCTCACCCAGATCACCCAGAATAACCTCTTGGTGAGCCACTAAGCCCCGCAAACGCACCGAGTGAATTGGAACATCGCCAACCTTTGCTCCTCGAGCTCCTTGTAGGCCAGAAGATGTTGCATCTGGCATCGCCTCTTTATTTACAGATTTGCGAGCCTCGGTAATAAGTTCTGCAGTACGAGCCGCTGTACCCGACGGAGCATCTGCCTTATTAGGGTGATGCAGCTCGACGATCTCGACAGATTCGAAGTATTTAGATGCTTGTGCAGCAAACTGCATCATTAAAACTGCACCAAGGCCGAAGTTAGGAGCGATCAGTGCTCCAACCTTTGGATGTGCTTGCAGCCATGATTCGATAGCTGCTAACTTTTTGGCATCAAAACCAGTGGTACCGACTACAACATTGATCCCGTGACTTATGGCGAATTCCAGATTGCCCATCACCGCATCGGGGTGGGTGAAATCAACAACAACTTGAGCCCCGCTTGAAACCAATTGGTTAATATCATCTCCCAGATCGAGAGCGGCAACTAGTTCCAGATCGGATGATTCGTTGATCGCGCCAACCGTGGTCGCGCCCATGCGCCCCTTGGCGCCGAGTACCGCAACTTTGATAGTCATGCGATCACCTTCTCAAATTTTGTCGCCGATTTAAATGGTCCTACAAGGGCAAGCGTAGAAGGTCGAGGCAGGATTGTGCTGGCAATTGCCTTGATGTCATCTGGGGTCACCTGTGCAATTTTATTCAAAATTTCGTCAAAGCCCATGACTTCTCCGTACACGAGCTCGCTCTTGCCGATCCGCATCATGCGGGAACCCGTATCTTCCTGGCTCAAAACGAGCGAACCTGAGACGGCGCCCTTAGCGCGGGTGATCTCTTCATCGGTCAGCCCATTGGATGCAATATCAAAGGAGATATCGCGAATGATCTTGATAACTTCCTCGGTCTTATTTGGCTGGCACCCCGCGTAAAAGGAGAAGGAACCAGCGCCGGAAAATTGTTGAACGTAGGAGTAAACGGAATACGCCAAACCGCGCTTCTCGCGAATCTCTTGGAAGAGTCGTGATGACATTCCGCCTCCCATAGCCGATGCCAGAATGCTTAGTGCAAAGCGGCGATCATCACTGCGTTCTACGCCTTCGACTCCAAGAAGCAGATGCGATTGCTCGGTCTTGCGATCAATGATTCCGACCTTGCCCACTCCGCGTGGTTTTACTTTAGGCGCATAGCGAACATTCGCTGGCTTGGCGGGTACATCTAGGAATCCATCGCGAGCCAGTGCCTGTTCAACGAGCTTGACGACCTTTTTATGGCTGATATTTCCCGCAACGGCGATCACCATATCTTCGGGGCGATATCGCTTCTTGTAATAATTATAAATTGAGTTACGCGACATTCCATTGATGGAGTCGGCGGTTCCCAAGATCGACCTACCCAGAGGAGTGTCGCCATAATAAGTCTCGAGATAAAGATCGTGGATCAAATCTGATGGGTCGTCATCGCGCATAAACATCTCTTCAAGGACCACCGTGCGTTCTGCATCTACATCTGCAGCTGTGACCAAGGACGAGGTAATTAGGTCTGAAATAACATCTACGGCAAGGGGTAAATCGGTATCAATCACTCGGGCATAAAAGCAGGTGTATTCCTTGCCAGTGAAGGCATTCATCTCGCCACCGACTGCTTCGATCGAGGAAGAGATCGCCATAGCATCACGTCGGGCCGTACCCTTAAATAATAAGTGCTCTAAAAAGTGTGAAGCTCCCGCGACAGGTAAAGTCTCGTCGCGGGAGCCCACATTAACCCAAACACCAAATGCTGCTGATCGAACGGTTGAAACCTCTTCGGTAACAATGCGCAGACCGCTAGGCAGTATGGTGCGAGCCATTAATTAGTTATTCAGCAGGTGAATCGGTTGGAGTTGTTCCATCAGCAAGAACTGGAACCAAAGAGAACTTGCCCTTTGGATCGATCTCGTTGATCTCAACTTCAATCTTGTCGCCAACCTTCATGACCTCTTCTAGGTTCTCAATGCGCTTTCCACCATGCATCTTGCGGATCTGCGAGATGTGGAGCAAGCCATCTTTACCTGGAACAAGTGAAATAAATGCACCGAAAGTCGCAAGTTTCACAATGCTACCGTTGAAACGCTCTCCGACCTTAGGGATAACAGGATTAGCGATCGCTTCGATCATTGCCTTAGCGGCTTCGGCCTGTGAACCTTCAAGTGCGCCGATGTAGATAGTTCCATCATCTTCGATGGTGATATCTGCGCCGGTCTCGTCTTGAATCTGGTTGATCATCTTGCCCTTAGGTCCGATGATTGCACCGATCAAATCAGTTGGCACCTTGATCGAGATGATGCGAGGAGCCAAGAGACTCATCTCATCTGGCATATCGATCGCCTGATGCATGATCTCAAGGATGTGAAGGCGAGCCTCTTTAGCCTGCAACAGCGCTGCAGAGAGAACGGAGGCAGGAATTCCATCTAGCTTGGTATCAAGTTGTAGCGCAGTAACGAATTCCTTCGTTCCGGCAACCTTGAAGTCCATATCGCCAAATGCATCTTCAGCGCCCAAGATGTCAGTAAGTGCGACATATTCGGTCTTGCCGTCAACTACATCTGAGATCAAACCCATTGCTATACCTGCAACAGCTGCTTTAAGTGGCACACCAGCGTTGAGGAGCGACATGGTTGATGCGCATACAGAACCCATAGATGTTGATCCATTTGATCCGAGTGCTTCTGAAACCTGACGAATTGCATATGGGAATTCTTCGCGAGTTGGAAGAACTGGAAGTAGCGCGCGCTCAGCAAGAGCACCATGGCCGATTTCTCGACGCTTAGGTGATCCAACACGACCGGTCTCACCAACAGAATATGGTGGGAAGTTGTAGTTGTGCATATAACGCTTGTGGTTCTCTGGGCTCAAAGTATCGAGCTGTTGCTCCATCTTAAGCATGTTGAGAGTTGTAACTCCGAGGATCTGGGTCTCTCCACGTTCAAAGATTGCAGAACCGTGAACGCGAGGGACAACCTCGACCTCAGCGGTGATCGCACGGATATCGCGAACTCCGCGACCATCGATACGGATCTTGTCGCGCAGTACGCGTTGGCGTACAGACTTCTTGGTGACAGAGCGGAGCGCAGCAGAAACTTCCTTTTCGCGTCCTTCGAACTCTGTTGCCAATGCGAGCTTGGTAGCTGCATTGACCTCGTCTAGCTTGGTCTCACGATCTTGCTTTCCAGCAATTGTGAGCGCCTCTGAAATCTTTGATCCAGCGGCTGCATCAACAGCTGCGAAGACATCATCTTGGTAATCCAAGAAGACTGGGAATTCGCCGGTTGGCTTTGCAGCTACCTTGGCGAGTTCATTCTGGGCATCGCACATCTGGCGAATGAATGGCTTTGCAGCTTCAAGTCCTTGACCAACAATCTCTTCGGTTGGAGCTTGTGCGCCAGCCTTGATGAGATTGAGTGTCTGAGTTGTTGCTTCTGCTTCAACCATGATGACTGCAATGTCATCACCGGCGATAGAACCAGCTACAACCATATCGAAGACAGCCTTCTCCAAATCGGAGTGATTTGGGAATGCAACCCATTGACCTTCGATCAAAGCGACGCGAACTGCGCCGATTGGACCGGTGAATGGAAGTCCTGCAAGTTGAGTAGACATTGATGCTGCGTTAATAGCGAGCACGTCGTACATGTGGTCTGGGTTCAAAGCCATGACAGTGACGACAACCTGAACTTCGTTGCGCAGACCCTTAATGAAGGCTGGGCGAAGTGGGCGGTCGATCAAACGACAGGTGAGAATTGCATCTTCGGAAGGGCGGCCTTCGCGACGGAAGAATGATCCTGGGATCTTTCCCGCTGCGTACATACGCTCTTCAACATCCACTGTGAGTGGGAAGAAGTCGAATTGATCCTTTGGCTGCTTTCCAGCAGTTGTTGCTGAGAGCAACATTGAATCATCATCTAGATAAACAAGTGCGGTACCCGCAGCTTGACGTGCAAGGCGTCCGGTTTCAAAACGAATCTCGCGCTTTCCGTGCTTTCCGTTATCAATTGTGGCAACGGCGAACTTAACATCTGGACCCTCCATGGGTCATCTCCATTTCTCAGCTCTCTCATTTGAGGAAACGGATCTTCGATCGAAGTTCACGGAACGTGCCCGTAAACCACTACCGAGGACCGATTTACTAATGAGAGAACTGTTACTTAAATTTTCAAATTAATTAAAGTTTATTAATTAACGGCGAATACCGAGCTTTTCGATAATCGCTCTGTAACGTGTTACATCGGTCTTTGCAAGGTATTGCAGAAGACGGCGACGCTTACCAACCAGCAACAAGAGTCCACGACGGTTGTGGTGGTCATGATTATTAGTCTTGAGGTGTTCGGTAATCTCTTCGATTCGGCGCGAGAGCAGGGCAATCTGTGCCTCTGGGCTTCCTGTGTCAGTCGCGGATGCGCCGTACTTTGTAATGATTTCTAGTTTCTCTGCTGGCTTTAACGCCATGGTGGTGCTCCTTTGACTTTCACGAGGGCCTCGGTGTGAATCACGAAGGCGCGCTTTCTCGTTTGTAGGCGTAGGTTATCAGCGAGGCACCTGCGAGGAGAAATCGGCCCCATTTCACGCGGGGATTGGGCAACAAATCGGCCTAAGCCGTGAGCGCCTTGGCCTGAATGCAATCCTGCTTCATCTGCACCAAAAGTGGATCGAGTCCATCGAATTTCAAGGTGTCGCGTAGGCGAAATCCAATTTCCAACTTAGCCTCTTGATCATATAAATCCAAGCCTATTTGATCGATGGCATACGCCTCCACCTGACGACCGCGAACTCCAGGGAAGGTCGGATTGGTACCGACCGATATTGCAGCTTGCCAGCGGTTATCCCCTACCGAAAGCCAGCCTGCGTAAACACCATCAGCCGGAACTGTGGCATTGTCGGCAAGTTCGAGATTGGCGGTCGGGTAACCAATAGTTCGTCCTCGTGCTTCTCCGTGAATAACTGGCCCTTTGAGATAGAAAAAACGGGTCAACAATTGGTTAGCACGTTCGATGTCGCCGTCAACAATCAGGGTCCGGATTCGAGTAGATGAGATTGCACTTCCGCGATTCTCTTCGAGTCGGACAGAACTCACTTCAAAGCCATGGGCATGCTCAATAAGGTATTCAACTTTGCCAGCTGCTTTGTGACCAAAGGTAAAATTCGCACCGACAGTTACATGCGTAGCACCTAGTTGTTTCACCAAAACCTCTTCGATGAAATCCTTTGGGGATTTAGCGGCAAACGATTTAGTGAAAGGAAGAACCACAACTTCTGTTGCACCGTTCTCTTTAAGAAGCAGGATGCGATCTTCCAGCGAAACCAGCGCTGAAGGTGTTCGCTCCGGAGCAAAGATTGATGTGGGATGTGGATCGAAAGTTAGTACTGTAACGGGGCCGTGCTTTGCTGCTTCAGCAAGGATCTGTTGATGGCCCCGGTGCACTCCGTCAAATATCCCAATCGCAACTGAGCTCATGACGCTGATTCTTTCATGGAAACCATGATTGGTGTCGCGAGATTTCTCTCCTTGAAATCTCGATTTTCCAGGAGAGCCGCAAATGTTCCATCCCCTGCCAACCCGGCGTGCGGCCCCGCGGAAGAATTTGCGCTAATAGTGCGCCCAAATGAGATTTCGCTGAGTTCTTCTGGCGCTAAGTCACGCACCGGTAAAATTCGAGAGATTCCCGCTGCGGTTGAGATGGGGGTGGCATCTTCCCAACCCGCACATTCTGCAATCTCAAATGGCGAGACCAGCGTGCGGCGTAGAGCGGTGAGATGGCCCCCTACTCCCAGGGCGTCGCCTAAATCTCGTGCAATAGCTCGGATATATGTCCCAGCAGAGCAGATGACGGAAATTTCGATTGAGATGTCAGTACTGCCCCGTGTAATCGAGTGAATATCAATCGATGTAATAGTTACTTCACGCGATGGCAGTTCAAAATCTTCACCCGCCCTAACTCTCTCGTGGCCTGTCTTGCCCGCAACTTTAATCGCACTCACGGAACTTGGGCGTTGAGAGATCTTTCCAACCATCTCGCTTAATGATCGCGAGATTTCAGAATCTTGGACCTTGGCAAGGATTTCAGGAGGGGTAGTTTTTATGATCTCGCCTTCGCGATCATCAGTTACAGTTGATTTTCCCAGCGCGATAGTCGCGCTATATCCCTTAGTTCCATCTACTACATATTGAAGTAAGCGGGTTGCGTTGCCCAATCCAAGAACTAGAACACCGGTCGCCATCGGATCCAGTGTTCCCGCGTGACCGACCTTCTTAGTTCCAAATCGACGTCGAATTCTTGCGACGACATCATGGCTCGTCATTCCACTCGCCTTATCAACGAGCAGAAAGCCATCCATGGATTAAGTTGATTTACTCAGAGATCTTGTAAGGATCGGGGTCGCCCGCTGGAGTAGCGCCTTCACGTAACTTTGCGAGCTCTGCATCTGCGGCACGAACAGCTGACATCAGATCATTCATCGCAGTCGCCGATTCTTGCAAGCCATCGGCGAAGAATTCAATGCTTGGCGTGATTCGTAATCCCAACGCACTCCCTACTTCGCGCCGAATCAGCCCTTTAGCTGATGCCAACGCTGCGGCAGTACCAGATTGTGCTTCTTCATCTCCAAGCACTGTATAAAAGATAGATGCTTGCTGCAGATCTCCGGTCACGCGTACATCGGTAATCGTGATAAAGCCGAGGCGAGGGTCTTTAACCCGCGCCTCTAGCGTTGTTGCAATAACCTCTTTGATGCGATCTGCAACCTTTAGCGCACGATTGGATGCCATTATTAAGCCCGCTTCTTCTCGCGAATCTCAAATACCTGGATGACGTCGCCAACTTCGAGATCCTTGTATGAACCAAGTCCAATTCCGCACTCGTATCCATCCTTGACCTCAGTGGCATCATCTTTAAAACGACGGAGTGAATCGATGGTGAGGTTCTCTCCAAGGATTACGCCATTGCGCAAGGTGCGAGCCTTGGCGTTTCGACGGATGAACCCATCGAGTACCAAGCAACCTGCGATATTTCCAACCTTGCTCGACTTGAAGATGTCACGTACTTCGGCGTTACCGAGTACAACCTCTTCGAATTCAGGCTTAAGAAGTCCCTTGAGCGATGCTTCGATCTCTTCGATGGCTTGATAAATAACGGTGTAGAAGCGAACTTCAACACCCTCTTGATCAGCGAAGATTGCGGTTTGTGGCTCTGGCTTAACGTTGAAGCCGATGATGACGGCGGTTGATGCGGAAGCCAAGGTGACATCGTTCTTGGTGATTGCTCCAACGCCACGGTGAATAACGCGAAGGTCAACTTCGACGCCAACATCAAGTTGGAGAAGAGCATCTTCGAGCGCTTCAACAGAACCAGAAACGTCACCCTTGAGGATGAGGTTAAGGGTGCTGACCTTGGATTGCTCCATAAAGTCTTCCAGTGAAACCTTCTTGCGAGTCTTAGCGAGCATTGCATTACGCGTGGCCAACTGACGCTTTTCAGCGATCTGGCGCGCGGTGCGATCATCTTCGGCAACCATAAATGTGTCGCCTGCGCCCGGAACTGATGTGAAGCCCAAGACCTGCACTGGACGTGATGGACCGGCTTCAGAGACTGCATCCCCATTCTCATCGAGCATGGCACGAACGCGACCATATGAACCACCAGCAACAATTGCATCACCTACGTGGAGAGTTCCACGTTGTACCAGAACAGTTGCAACTGGACCGCGACCCTTATCGAGGTTCGCTTCAATTGCGACACCGCGCGCGGCATCGTCGGCAATTGCACGAAGATCGAGGGCAGCATCTGCAGTGAGCAGAACGCTATCAATCAACTCATCAAGGCCTTCGCCTGACTTCGCAGAAACGTTTACGAATATGGTGGTTCCGCCGTACTCCTCAGCGATCAAGTTGTACTCGGTCAATTGTTGGCGGACCTTATCTGGATTCGCGCCTTCCTTATCGACCTTGTTGACTGCGACCACGATTGGAACATCAGCAGCTTGAGCGTGATTAAGAGCTTCAATTGTTTGTGGCATCACACCGTCATCGGCAGCCACAACCAAGATGGCGATATCGGTGACCTTGGCACCACGAGCACGCATCGCTGTGAATGCTTCGTGACCAGGGGTATCAATAAAGGTGATTGCGCGTTCAACGCCATCGTGCATTCGGTGAATTTGGTATGCACCAATGTGCTGTGTAATTCCGCCCGCTTCAGACTTAACTACTTCAGTCTTGCGGATGGCATCCAAGAGGCGTGTCTTACCGTGGTCAACGTGACCCATCACGGTCACAATTGGCGAGCGCACGACGAGATCTTCTTCAGCGATATCTTCTAACTCTTGCTCGAGGTTGATATCAAATTCTTCAAGAAGTTCGCGATCTTCATCCTCGGGACTAACAACTTGGATTACGAAACCTAATTCGCCACCCAAAATTTTGAAGGTATCTTCGTCAACGGATTGTGTTGCGGTCACCATCTCGCCGAGGTGGAATAGCGCTGATACGAGTGAAGCTGGATCGCCATTAATCTTCTCGGCGAAGTCCATAAGAGTTGCACCACGACGAAGACGAATTACTGTCTTGCCATCACCATGCGGAACGACCGCTCCACCGAGAGATGGTGCAGCCATATTGTCGAACTCTTCACGAAGAGCCTTCTTGCTCTTGTGCGCCTTACCCTTCTTACTTCCTTGCTTACCGAATGCTCCTGCGGTACCGCCGCGTTGATGGCGACCGCCACCCTTTCCACCGAAGGTAGATGGTGCACCTGTTGAAGGTGCTGCAGATGGTGAACGATAAGGAGAACCTGCGCCGGCGCCACCTGGACGTGGTGCACCAGCACCAGTTCCTGTGCCGGGAGCTCCCGCTGGACGCGCTGGACGCGCTGCGAAACCGGGACGAACTGCTCCGGGACGATTACCCGACATAGGTGGGCGCTCGCCTGGGCGAATAGGTCGGTTTGCTGGCGGACGAGGCATTGCCCCACCAACTGCTGATGTGAATGGATTATTTCCAGCACGTGGTGGGCGAGGAATCGCGCCTGCCGCGGATGATGGATTTGTTGGTGTAGCAAATGGATTGTTGCCCGGACGTGGTGGACGAGGCGCCGCATCCTCAGGTGCCGAAGCATCAGAAGATGCCACAGACTCTACTGGAGCTGTAGGAACAACTGGTGGTCGTGGCAGTGCACTTGCTGGTGCAGTTGAACCTGCAGAAATACCGAGTTGATTTCTTGTGCTTTCATCAAGTTGTGCGATGGCAGCATCAATTTCAGCCTGGGTAGGTTCGGCTTTCTTTGCAGCACTCTTTTTGGCGACCGCTTTCTTAGCGGTTGCTGGAACTCCTTCTGCCGGCTTCATATCCGGAAATTTCTCCATCAACTTGCGCACGACAGGCGCTTCTACCGTTGATGATGCTGACTTAACGAACTCGCCAACTTCTTGTAACTTAGCGAGGAGCTCTTTACTGTCGAGCCCTAACTCTTTTGCTAACTCGTAAACGCGGACCTTTGCCACAGTTGCCTTCCTGGTTCTCGGCCCCTGCGTCTATCGCTGAAGCCTAAATAAGTGCCTTACTCATGAGCGCGCGGTGCTCATGATTGTGTATGTGCCTTCATTTTTGCTCCTTAGGATATTGCTGGTTATTCATCGAACTGGTGTTAAGAAAATCCTCTAGCTCTTGAGTGTGCAGATCGTCACCGGACTTAAATGCCCGATTAAATGATCTACGCAACTTTGCTAACTCGAAGCAATTCGGGTGTAGCCAAGCTCCTCGACCATTGAGCATGTGACCAGGATCTGGAATCACCTGACCTTGGGCCACAACTAAATGGAGGAGTTCTTTCGAACTTTCCCGGCTCCTACACGCGATACAACTGCGCATTGGGACCATTAAGGAGAACCTTACTCGCTGGCAGCCGTGGGGCGTAATTCGTCGCTTTCTGAAGCGAGCGCGAGCGCAGCGGCCGCCTCGGCAGCAGCCTGCGCCTTGGCAATATCGCTCGGTTTGAGCAGCCTTTCAACGGGGTTATCTGGATGAATATCCATGCGCCAACCGGTGAGTTTTACGGCAAGTCGGACATTTTGGCCGTCTTTTCCAATGGCCAGGGAGAGTTGATAATCGGGCACGATGACCTTGGCAGACTTCGCCAAGAGGTCAACGATCTCAACGCTAGTGACACGGGCCGGAGCTAATGCGCTGGCAACATAGGTGGCTGGATCTTCCGAAAAATCTACGATATCGATCTTCTCGCCATGAAGTTCATCCATGACCGCTTTAGCACGTGCACCAACTGGCCCAATAAGTGCACCCTTTGGACTGACTCCAGAGCGATGTGAACGAACAGAGACCTTAGATCTTTGACCAGCCTCGCGTGAAACACCAACGATTTCTACGACGTTATCTTTTAGCTCAGGTACTTCAAGGGTGAAGAGCATCTTCACAAAGAGTGGGTGGGTACGAGAAAGCGTAACTTCCGGACCCTTTTCACCCTGGCGGACATCTACAACGTATGCCTTGATACGGTCGCCATGCTTATAGTGCTCGGTTGGCACCTGTTCGATGAGCGGAATCTTTCCTTCGACTTTGCCCAGATCGACATAAATGATATTTACATCGCGTCCCTGCTGAACGATCCCAGAGATAATGTCTCCGACGCTTCCAGTAAATTCCGCGACAATGACTGCATCGTTGCTAGCGCGCATCTTCTCTTTAAGAACCTTACGCACAACTGACTTAATCTTACTTTCAAAGCCCTCAGGCATATGAGTGATGGTCTCTGAATAAATGCCCTCAGCATCAAATTGTGGAACGTGAATTAAAATTTCACCAGTCTGACGATTAAGCACAGCTCGACCCTGTGGCATGGCCTCTGGTAGTTCTGCGTAACTTTCAGTGACGGTCTGTTCTATGGAATTGAGAAGTTTTTCTAGCGGAATTCCCTTTTCAACGGTCATCGCCAAGAGCGCGTCTACATCAACACTCATTCTTGTTCATCCTGATTGAGAGATTTAAATTCAATTTCAATGTGAGCTTGGGCGACATCAGCAAGTGGGACCGCCTTCATATCAATATCAACGGTTGAATCTCGCAGCTCACCTATCCGCCCTTTAACGAGCGTTCCATTGTGCAGAGCTAAGGTCGCTAGACGCCCATGATTCTTTCGCCAATGCCGGGGTTGGGTAAGTGGTCGTTCAATTCCAGGAGAGGAAACTTCAAGGGTAAATGGAGTTTCGCCCAGCTCTGGAAGGTTCTCCAGGATTTCAGAGATCTCCTTGGTCACAGAGGTAACTTGATCAAGATTGAGATGAGTTTCGCTATCAATAATAACGGTGAGAATTTTTGGTGAGCCACCGGTGAGAGTGACCTCTTCCAAATAAATACCAGTTCCCTCAAAGGTGGGACTTATTGCTGCGCTTACTGCTTCTATAACGCTCATTACTGGCTCTCTTTTCCGCTATTTAGTTGTAGATCCAATCATAACTCAACTTAGCGATGAGGGCCGCCACTACAAAGAGGAAGACTTTGCGCACGAGGGGTGATCCACCGCGAATCGCCAGACGCGAACCGATAACGGCACCCAAGACATTTGCAAACGCAAGCGCTAACCCCAAACGCCACCAGATATGGCCAGTAAGTTCGAAGGTGGCAATGGCGCCGAAATTGGTAGCTATATTTACCAGCTTTGCGGTCGCACTTGCTTTAAGAAATTCATAGCCAACAACGATCACCAATAAGAAGACCAAAAAGGTCCCGGTACCTGGACCAAAGAGGCCATCGTAAAAACCGATGAGCAGACCGCAACCAGCCACGATCCAAAGCCGCGTCCCATGTGTATAGCGCAAGGTCTCGCTCAAGCCGAGATCGGGCTTACGCCAGGTATAAATGCCAACTAGTACCAAGAGCGTCAAAATGAGCGGATGAAATATAGATGTTGGAAAATGCGCAGCGAGGTGAGCACCAGCGACCGAACCAATGAGCGCAGGGGTGGCCATTGTTAACGTAAGACGAAGATCAGGTCTGACCTTCTTAAAATACGAAGCGGCGGCGGTTGACGTCCCGAAGATCGATGGGATCTTATTGGTTCCGAGAATCATCGGAATCGGTTTATTAGATATTCCAATTAAGAGCGCGGGAAGTTGAACCAATCCCCCGCCACCGGCTACAGCATCAACAAATCCAGCGAAGCCCGATGCAAGGGCCAGAAAGATGAAGGTAGCGAGAGACATTAACGAATTGCGTTAAGTATTTCTGATACTGCGCTCTCGATGCCGAACTCCACTTTGCTACCAACGCTTCGTACCCGGAATTCGATTCTGCCTTCGGCAAGTGATTTTCCAACAATTACGATGTACGGAACTCCGATGAGTTCGGCATCTTTGAATTTCACGCCTGCGCTGGCTTCACGCCTATCGTCAAAGAGGACCGTCAGCCCAGCAGTTTCAAGTTCGAGAGCGAGTTTTGTGGCGTAATCGAAGATTGCATCGTCTTTACCGGCCGCGACCAAGTGCACATCGGCGGGCGCAATCTCGGGTGGCCAGTTAAGTCCGATCTCGTCATATGTCTGCTCAGCTATCGCAGCAACTGCTCGGGAAACACCGATTCCATACGAACCCATGGTGACAACTTGAGCCTTGCCATTGTGATCGAGGACCGTAAGACCTAAGGCTTGCGCATACTTGCGCCCCAATTGGAAGATGTGGCCAATCTCAATCGCGCGATCTATAACGACGGGAGTTTCACATTGCGGGCAAAGATCCCCGGCTTTAACTTCCGCAGCCTCAACAAAGGCCGTCACTGAGAAGTCACGACCATGAGTGACAAAGCGTGAATGCTTATCCTTTTGGTTCGCACCGGTAATCCAATGTGAACCCAGGGTGATTCTAGGATCGGCATAAACTTTTACACCCAGAGCTTGTGCATCCTGTGGTCCCATATAGCCCTTGACCAAAGCGGGATACTTAGCGAAATCTTCGTCTTCAAAGAGTCGTAGATCTTGGACACCCGGCAGGTTTGCCGCCACGCGCTTGAGATCGACTTCACGATCCCCTGGAACAAGAATTGCAATCGCTGCTCCGTCTGCCATCAGCAACACATTCTTTAAAGTATCTGCTGCTGTGATGCTGCCACCAAATTTAGCGTTCACGAGTTCAACGAGAGAATCAATCGTTGGAGTATTAGGCGAATCAAAGACTTCGAAGGTTGGCGCAACTTCGCCGACATATGGAGCAACTTTGGTAACCATAGCTTCCACATTTGCAGCAAAGCCACACTTCTCACAGAGTACGTACGTGTCTTCACCCGTTGGGCAAGGAGCCAGGAACTCTTCGGATTTTGATCCTCCCATTGCGCCCGACATCGCTGAGACGATGTTGAACTTCAGACCAAGGCGATTAAAAGTCTTGATATAGGCCTCGCGGTGGCGTTGATAAGAAGCTTCAAGACCTGCATCATCGATATCGAATGAGTACGAGTCCTTCATGACAAATTCGCGGCCGCGGATAATTCCACTGCGCGGCCGCGGTTCATCGCGGAACTTAGTTTGAATCTGATAAATAGAGAGAGGGAGATCTTTGTAGGAAGAGAATTCGCCCTTCACCATCAGGGTAAACATTTCTTCATGTGTTGGACCTAAGAGGTAATCGCTTCCGCGGCGATCTTTGAGACGAAAGAGATCAGGGCCGTATTCAGACCAACGGTTGGTCTCTTCGTAGGGTTCGCGAGGTAGTAATGAAGGAAAATGCACCTCTTGAAAACCGGCGTAATCCATCTCTTCGCGGATGATATTTTCTATCTTGCGATAGGTGCGATATCCCAATGGCAACCATGAATAGATGCCTGCAGCGACACGGCGAACATATCCGGCACGAACAAGGAGGCGATGGCTGGCAACTTCAGCGTCAGCTGGATCATCGCGCAGCGTACGTAACAATAAGGTGGACATTCGCAACATGCGAGAACCTTATCTAAGGAAGTTAGCGGCCGTTCACAGTTGGGGCACCGGAGGCGGCTCCTGCGGCAGCCATCTCATCGGCGAGGCGGTTGGCCTCAAATATCAATGTTTCGACGATCTCCGCCTCGGGCACCGTTTTGATGACTTCGCCCCGGACGAATATCTGCCCTTTTCCATTTCCAGAAGCAACGCCTAAATCTGCCTCGCGCGCTTCGCCGGGCCCATTGACGACGCATCCCATGACCGCAACTCGCAAAGGAACAGTCATGCCTTGCAGTCCCGCCTGGACTTTCTCGGCCAGCGAGTACACATCCACCTGAGCGCGACCGCACGATGGACAGGAGACGATCTCTAACTTACGTTGGCGCAGGTTAAGCGATTCTAGAATTGAGATTCCGACCTTGACCTCTTCGACGGGAGGTGCCGAGAGCGAGACACGAATGGTGTCGCCGATTCCTTCCGCCAAGAGAACTGCAAAAGCGGTCGCCGATTTGATGGTGCCTTGAAAGATTGGCCCCGCTTCGGTGACGCCGAGGTGTAATGGATAGTCACATTGTGCGGCGAGGAGGCGATAAGCCTTCACCATAGTTACTGGATCATGATGCTTAACCGAGATTTTTATATCGGAAAAACCATGTTCTTCAAAGAGTGATGCTTCCCAGAGGGCAGATTCTGCGAGGGCTTCTGGAGTTGCCTTGCCATATTTTGCGAGAAGTCGTGGATCCAGAGATCCTGCATTAACACCGATGCGAATTGGAATTCCAGCATCGCCCGCCGCCTTAGCGACTTCTTTGACTTTGTCATCGAATTGTTTGATATTGCCCGGGTTGACGCGAACCGCTGCACAGCCGGCATCGATGGCGGCGAAGATGTACTTAGGTTGAAAGTGTATATCTGCAATTACAGGGATCTGAGATTTTTTGGCGATCGCTTTGAGTGCGTCGGCATCATCTTGGCTCGGCACTGCAACGCGGACGATCTGGCAGCCCGATGCTGTGAGCTCGGCTATCTGTTGCAGTGTGGCATTGATATCTGAAGTCAGAGTAGTACACATTGATTGCACGCTTACAGGAGCGTCGCCACCGACAAGAACGCTGCCAACTTTGAGTTGCTTGCTCTTCCTGCGTGGCGAGAGCATGGGAGGAGGGGCAGCTGGAATTCCGAGATCGACCATGGCTTTATTCTGCCTCAAATCAGAGATTGAAGTGAACTGGATTGAAAATGTCGGCGGCAAGGAGCATTAATGAGAGTGCGACGAGGAATGCGAAGACAACAATCGTGAGCGGCATCAGCTTTTCTAGGTCGATCGGCGCCGGCTGCGCACGACCAGCCCTACGAGCCCGAGTGCGTCGCACGCCATCAACTACAGCCACCGCCATATGCCCACCATCTAAAGGTAGAAGTGGCAACAAGTTGAAGATTCCAACGAAGATATTCAGGCTAGCGATAATAAGTAGGAAGGTCTCCAATTTATCGCCAAAGCTGAGTGCTTGGTCGCTTGCTGTCGCAGCAGATGCTTGGGCAACTCCTACGACTCCAACCAATCCATTGGCATCGCGCTTTGCACCCAAGAATGTCTGCCGAAAGAGCGCAGGAACTTTTCCGGGTAAGGTCACTAAGGATTTAATACTTGTGGTGAAGAAATTGGAACCCAGACTCCAGGTATCGTGAAGTGACGTTCCAATACCTTCACGTTGAAGACCAATTTTGCTAATGATTCCTAGCATTCCGTATTGCTTGCCATTGATAGTCACCGAAGCAGGCGTCGCAACTATAGACAAGGTCTCTCCGGATCTATCGATAACTAGAGTGAGTGGCTTGTTGGCAGAACTGCGAATAACAAGAACATCCTTGCTCCAGTTGGTGACTTTCTTGCCGTTAACGGAGAGGATGTGATCCCCAGATTTAAGACCCGCACTCAATGCTGGCGATGCGGGCGCACTCTTAGCACAGAGATTTGATGTGGTGCTTGTGTTTATGCATGGTAAAACTTGATTAATGATCGGTTGAGATGTCGAGGTTCCGATTCCAAAGAAGATAAGAAAGATTAAGAAGAAGCCGATAATAAAGTGGCTAACCGAGCCAGCCCCCAGAACTATTAATCGACGAGAAGTTGACGATTTAATGAAGGCTCGTGGAGCATCTTCTTCACTCAACTCTTCATGGGTAGACATTCCCACAATCCTGCAATATCCACCTGCGGGAATAGCTTTTACGCCAAATTCAGTCTCACCGCGCGTTATCGACCAGATCTTGTAACCAAAGCCCAGAAAGAATTCGGTCACTTTCATGCCGAACTTCTTGGCGAAGAAGAAGTGGCCAAACTCGTGAATCATTACTGAAAGAAGAAGGGCAACTACAAAGGCTAGTACTCCGAGGGATTGCAACATTATTTCTTCTCCACAACTAGTGCTCGAGCAACGGTGCGGGCATCTTCCTCGATACCACTGACATCAGATAAATCCCTCATCGTAGAATCTGCAATCGAATCTAATTTCGCAGTCGTCGATGCGACGATCTCTACTATCGCAGAGAAATCCAGATCGCCGTTCATGAAAGCCGCCACCGCGACCTCGTTGGCAGCATTAAAGACGGCTGGTAATCCTCCGCCGCGTATTCCGCAATGGCGAGCTAAATCGATAGCAGGAAAGCGAGCGTTATCTACGGGGGTGAAATTCCATGCCTGAGCAGCGCTCCAATCGACCGCTGAAGTTGCATGTGCAGTTCGGTCAGGGGCTCCTAGCGCGTAGGCAATAGGTCCCTTCATATTAGGGGGGCTGAGCTGAGCAAGTGTTGCTCCATCTATAAATTCGACCATCGAGTGCACCACAGATTGGGGGTGAATTACAGCTTCAATCTTCTCATAAGCAAGATCGAAGAGATAATGCGCTTCGATGATTTCTAGACCCTTATTCACAAGGGTCGCAGAGTTAATGGTGACCACGGGCCCCATGGACCAGGTGGGATGAGTCAAGGCTTCGGAAAGGGTGACGCTCGATAAATCACTGCGATCACGAAATGCTCCCCCACTAGCAGTCAGGATGGCGCGCTTCACTTCGCTTTTGGTACCAGCCATAAAGCATTGGTACAAAGCGCTATGTTCAGAATCAACTGGCGTTATTCGCTCTAGTCCAAAGGCTGCAACCAGCGCCCCACCAGCAACGAGCGACTCCTTATTTGCGAGCGCTACTTTATTGCCAGCAGCCAAAGCGGCGAGGGTTGGTCCAAGTCCGATAGAACCGGTTATTCCGTTGAGAACTATGTCGCAGGTAATCGCTGCAATTTCGCTGGCGGCATTAGCCCCATCAATTACAGAAATTCCGGCAGCGAGAGAGCGAGCTGTATCGCCGTGCGAACTGACGCCGATTATTCCAACGCCAAATTTCCGCGCTTGCGCAATAAGCGTTGGGATATTTGAACCACCGGCCGAGAGGGCAATGACCTTAAATTTATCGGGATTCGCTGCGATCACTTCGAGCGCCTGTACGCCAATAGACCCGGTGGATCCAAGAATGACGATCTCGCGCATACGGTTATCTTCCCTTATTCAGCTGAGGAAATATTGAGTTCGGCTGCAGCGAGTTGCCCGCAGGCTCCATCGATCTCTCGACCTCGAGTGTCACGGACAGTCACGGGAACTCCGTAACTTTCTAAGATCGACACAAAGGTCGCTTCATCCTCGGCGCGAGAGGCGGTCCACTTCGACCCTGGGGTCGGATTGAGTGGTATTAGGTTGACGTGGGCGTTGCGATTTCGAAGCAGTCGTCCTAAGAGATCTGAGCGCCAGGCTTGATCGTTAATATCTCGGATCATGGCATATTCGATGGAATAGCGACGACCTGTCTTATCTGCATAAGCATCAGCTGCTGCCAGAACTTCTTTTACCTTCCAACGCGAATTAATGGGAACGAGGGTGTCACGCAATTCATCATCGGGAGTGTGAAGAGAGACAGCCAGAGTTACTGGAATATCTTCCTTCATCAATTTTTCAATGCCATTTACAACGCCCACGGTCGAAACGGTGACGGAGCGCGCTCCGATCCCCAGTCCATCGGGTTGTGGCGCGGTGATATTTCGGACCGAACGAATCACTGCGTTGTAGTTAGCGAGTGGTTCTCCCATGCCCATAAAGACCACATTAGAAAGTCGAGTCGGGCCTCCTGGTAATTCACCTGCTGCACAGACCCGAGCTGCTGCAACAACTTGAGCGGTGATTTCTCCGGCGGTCAGGTTGCGAGTTAAGCCTGCCTGACCAGTGGCGCAGAAAGGGCAATTCATGCCGCATCCTGCTTGGGAGGAGATGCAGACGGTGGTGCGATCGCTATAACGCATGAGTACGCTTTCGACGAGAACACCATCGTGCAAACGCCAAAGATCCTTGCGCGTTGTTCCACCATCGCATTCGATGGAACGAACCAGAGTAATTAATTTTGGGGTGAACTTCTCTGCCATCAAGGTGCGCATCTCTTTAGGAATGTCACTCCATGATTCAGTGTCATCGTTGTGATGCACAAAGAAATGAGTTGCTACCTGATTAGCACGAAACGCAGGAATACCCAGTTCAACGGCGAGGGCCTTGCGCCCGGCCGGATCTAAATCTGCAAAATGCTGGGGTGGCTTGACGCGCTGCTTGGGTTCATCAAATACTAACTTGAGTGAATCATCGATGCTCATGGTCCCCGCCTTATAACTTGAAGTGTTGTATGAGTTCGAAGACGAACCAGACTGATGGTGCTGTAAAAAGAAGTGAATCCACCCGATCCAAGATGCCACCGTGGCCAGGCAATATCGTTCCCATATCTTTAATACGTAGATCGCGTTTGACTGCAGATTCGATCAAATCACCACAGGTTGCTGTAATTACTCCCAGTAGACCGACCAGCGCTCCCAGCCAGAAGTAGTCGTCGAGAACAAAGTAGAAGACCGAAGCGGTCGCAAAGGTGGTGGCCACAATTGCACCAGCCAGGCCTTCCCACGTCTTTTTGGGGCTGATATGCGGCGCCATCGGATGTTTTCCGAAGAGGACCCCTGAGAAATATGCGAAGGTGTCATTGAAGCTCACCAAGACCACTAAGGTAAAAATCTTTGGGACTGGGCTGTGCATGTGAGCCAAGAGGAGCACAAAGCCCGCCAAAAAAGGAATATAGAAGATAGCAAATACTGCGGCAGTCGAACGTTTCACAAAATCTTTAGGCGAGGCCAAGAGCAGGTAAACCATCACATTGGGAATTGCTACTGCAAGGGAGACAGCTAGACCTTCTATCTTTCCAAACCAGGCTGCCGCAAGAATTCCTGTAGCAGCAACGTAAAGTGGAAGTCCAGGTAGATCAATATCGCCACCTTTGTAAGCTCGCACCATCTCGCGCATCGCAAGCAACATGACGGTCCATACAAAGCCTGCAAAGAGCAATGGGCTGAGCTTGAGCGCTCCAAAAACAATTGCGAGGATTGCAACCGAGACTCCAATGGATGGAATTAACTTCCGCCCAGCCCGCTTGTTAATCGCATCATTGATGGAGTGAATGTCGTCCATATCGCCGTAAACCCGTCAGGTGTATTACACCTCGAGGAGTTCGGTCTCCTTATGCTTCAAAAGGTCATCAATCTTGGAGACGTGTTCTGTTGTGATCTTCTCTAACTCTTTTTCGGAGCGAGCCAGATCGTCCTTACCGATGTCGCCATCTTTCTCTAACTTCTCCATACTCTCTTTCGAAGCACGGCGGATATTGCGGATCGAGACCCGCGATTCCTCTGCCTTGGTACGTGCCACTTTAATAAAATCTTTACGGCGCTCTTCAGTGAGTTGTGGGAAGTTGACGCGAATAACCGCTCCATCATTTGCTGGATTGACTCCAAGATCAGAATCGCGAATCGCCTTTTCGATTGCTGGAAACGCTGACTTGTCGAAGGGAGAGACGATCGCCATGCGAGCTTCAGGTACCTGGATAGTTGCTAGCTGCCCTAGAGCTGTGTATGTGCCGTAGTAATCGACCATGATCTTTTGGAACATCGCGGGATGGGCACGTCCGGTGCGAATCGCGCCGAAGTCCTCTTTCGCCACCTCTACGGCTTTGCTCATCTTTGCGCCAGCATCGGCCAACGTGGTTGCTAAATCAGACATCTCGCTCCTTTGAAGTGAGGCGACCTTGGAATCCACTCGAAGGTAACGAGAGGAAGAGTCTCTTAGGAGACTAGGGTACCAATTGCATCGCCGCGCACAGCGCGAGCGATATTTCCCTTATTTTTAAGGTCAAATACGATGATTGGTAACTTATTTTCGCGGCAGAGGCTAAAAGCCGCAGCATCGGCAACGGCCAATGATTTAGCAAGAACTTCATCGAAGCTGATTGCCTCGTATTTGGTGGCAGCAGGATCCTTCTTGGGATCCGCGGTGTACACACCATCTACACCACTCTTAGCTAGCAATAACGCTTCAGAACCGATCTCGAGCGCCCGTTGAGCTGCGACCGTGTCGGTGGTAAAAAATGGCATTCCGGCGCCTGCGCCAAAGATAACGACACGGCCCTTTTCAAGGTGGCGAATAGCCCGACGCGGAATGTAAGGCTCGGCTACTTGTCCCATTGTGATCGCTGTCTGTACGCGGGTTTCGATGCCCTCTTTTTCTAGAAAATCTTGTAACGCCAGACAGTTCATAACTGTTCCGAGCATTCCCATATAGTCAGCGCGAGCGCGATCCATTCCACGCTGCTGTAACTCTGCGCCGCGGAAGTAATTTCCTCCGCCAACCACGATTGCAATCTGGGTTCCGCCTCGGACGACTTCTCCGATTTGAACCGCAATATCGTGTACAACATCAGGGTCCACGCCGATCCCTTTTTCGCCGCCAAATACCTCACCAGAAAGTTTAAGGAGCACTCTCTTGTAACCGGTACGGGCTAAACCTTTTCCGGTCATAGTGAGTGCTCCTTAATTTAAGCGGATAAAACTATTGTGCTAAAGATTACTGTCCAACTCGGAAACGATGAAACGCCGACACGGCGGTCTTTGCCTCATCGAGAACTTGCTGCACGGTCTTTTTGGCATCTTTCGCAAAGGCTTGCTCTAGAAGGCTAACTTCCTTCACAAAACCGGTAACGCGTCCAGCGACGATCTTCTCGATCGAAGCTTCTGGCTTACCCTCGTTGCGGGCGGTTTCTTCAGCGATATGACGCTCATTCTCGATCGCCTCGGCAGGAACCGACTCGCGGTTGAGATAAAGCGGTGCGAAAGCTGCGATGTGCTGAGCAACATCCTTGCCAGCTTCCAGAGCATCAGTTGCCAGTTGAACGAGCACGCCGAGCTGAGGGGGTAGATCTGGATTGGTCCGGTGGAGATAAAGAGCAACTGGTGAACCTTCGAGAACCGCAACCTTGCGCAGCTCAATATTTTCGCCGAGAGTCGCGTTACCTTCGTCGATACGGGCCTTGACAGTCGCACCTGTTGGAAGAGTCGATGCCAAGAAGGCGTCGAGTGTTGCAATCTTAGAAGCAAAGAGGTGAGCCAAAAGTTCTTCGGCCAACTCAATAAAACGCTCACCCTTAGCAACGAAGTCAGTCTCGCAATTAAGTTCAAGCATTACTCCGAGGTTGCCCTCTGCCTTAGCCAGTACAACTCCATTTGAAGTGAGGCGCCCTTCGCGCTTAGTGACTCCTTTGAGTCCCTTTACACGAATGAGTTCGACCGCCTTCTCGTAATTGCCTTCAGCCTCATCGAGCGCCTTCTTGCAATCGAGCATGCCAGCTGCGGTCGCCTCGCGTAGGCGTTTAACGTCTTGCGCTGTATATGAAGCCACGAATTATTCTCCCTTTACTTCTTCTGTCACTGCTACTTCAACAACTGGTGTCTCTTCTGTAACTACTGCGGCCTCAACGATTGCGGCCTCAACTTCGGCAAACTTCTCATCGGCAGCAGCGACCTTGTCTGCAACCGCAGCTGCAGCAGCAGAGCGAGCAGCAAGTCCAGCAACAGCAGCATCAGCAATAACGCGAGTCAATAGTCCTATTGAACGGATCGCATCGTCGTTACCAGGAATCTTGTAATCAACTTCATCTGGATCGCAGTTGGTATCCAAGATCGCAACGACTGGGATTCCCAGCTTGCGAGCTTCGGCCACAGCGAGGTGCTCCTTCTTGGTATCAACTACCCAGATCGCGCTAGGCAACTTGGTCATGTTACGGATACCTTCAAGGTTCTTGGTGAGCTTCTCGCGCTCGCGACGAAGTACCAAAAGTTCCTTCTTTGTTAAAACTTGATCGTTTCTCTGCTCTAGCTGCTCGAGCTCTTTGAGGCGCTGAATACGCTTGTAAACAGTTGGGAAGTTGGTCAACATTCCACCCAACCAACGCTCGGTCACATAAGGCATTCCAACACGAGCAGATTGCTCGATGATTGGCTGATGAGCCTGCTTCTTTGTGCCAACAAAGAGGATATGCCCACCCTTTGCGACAGTGTCTTTAATGAAGTCATAGGCTGAATCGATGAGGCCAAGTGACTGCTGGATATCAATGATGTAGATACCGTTACGTTCAGCGAAGATAAAACGCTTCATCTTTGGATTCCAACGACGAGTCTGGTGTCCGAAATGGACTCCGCTGTCGAGGAGTTCTCGCATTGTTACAACCGCCATGGCGGCACTCTCCTTTATCGCATGCAGTAGCGCATACGCTCGGTTGTCGAAGCGGCAATGTGCCGATTCCCTAGCATCAAGGCACCGACTCACTCTTTTGAAATGAGACCGAAATGGTTTCCCGAACAAACGGGATTGATGCGTGAAGTCAGATCTTGCGACCTGCTGGGGTAATTCTAAGGGGGCGGGGGTGTTAAGTGAAAATCAAGCCCGAGGGTGAGCAGTATCGAAGGCTTTTTGCAGCCGATCTGGCGAGACATGGGTGTAGATCTGAGTGGTGGCAAGGGAGGAATGGCCCAAAATCTCTTGCACCGTGCGCAAATCCGCCCCACCCTCTAATAAGTGGGTAGCCGCGGTGTGGCGCAGGCCGTGCGGTCCCATCTTCGATCCGACCGCGGCCGTGGCTAGATAGACCACTTCGCGGACCGTTCGCTGATCAATTCGGCTTCCGCGTGAACCTAAAAATACGGCATTGCCCGACTTCTCATTTGTAAGCAAGGGTCTAGCAACTTCTAAATAATGTCGCAACGCATCAACCGCCGGAATTCCCATCGGCACCACTCGCTCCTTGCTTCCCTTTCCCATAACCTGCAGGGTATTTCGGGATTCATCAATGGAGCGAATATCCAAACCGCAAATCTCAGAGACGCGCACTCCCGTTGCATAAAGAACTTCAACCAACGCTAAGTCGCGAATCGTCAGGGGGTTGGGATCTTCATGGGCTCGAGTCTGGATACTCTCTAAAACAATTTCGGTATCGGCAATATCTAGCACTTCAGGCAGGGTGCGATGGGGTTTAGGAATTGCAAGCTCGGCTCCAAGATCACTTTTGATCCAACCTTGGCTTGCTCCCCAATATGTAAATGCTCTGATTGAAACAATACGACGAGCCATTGTGGAACGCGCCACCCCAGCACCTTGCAATTCCGCTAACCATGAACGAATGTGGGTGAGCTCTAATTGCGAAAACTCTTCAATGTGCAATTTTTCAAGGTGCTTAAGAAATGATTCGAGATCGCTTACATATCCTTTAATCGAGTTCTCGGCTAGATTGCGCACAAGAACAAGGTGTTCTTCGTATTGGGCAATCAGTTCGGCGCTCATGCAACGAAAGGTTACTCGGGTTTACGCCCTTGACGGAGCAATCCGTATGTAACGGCATCTTCAAGTGCCATCGCGGAAGCTGCAATCACGTTTTCGTGCACTCCAACGGTAGTCCATGAACCTTCTCTATCGCTGGTCTCAACCAGTACTCGGGTTACAGCCCCCGTACCGAGGCGACCTTCGAGGATACGAACCTTGTAATCGGTAAGTTCTAGGCGTTCGAGCTCTGGGTAGAACTTTTGAAGACCCGATCGGATCGCAGTATCAATCGCATTAACGGGACCGTTGCCTGATCCAGTCGTAACAATGCTTTCACCGTGGGCGGTTAATGTAACCGTTGCCTTTGAAGTAACGCCCCCATTTGCATCGCCATCAACGGTGGTCTGCCAATCTTCGATGGTGAAGAAGTTAGCACGCTTGCCGGCTATCTCTTCACGAAGTAGAAGTTCAAAAGATGCATCTGCAGCTTCGAATGTGAAGCCACGGGATTCCATCTCTTTGACTCGCTCAACCACTCGGGCGACAACTTCCTTGTTGCCCCCTAGATCGATACCTAGCTCTTGAGATTTGAGTTCGATGGTGGCGCGGCCAGCCATTTCCGAGACCAACATTCTCATATCGTTTCCGACGGTAGAAGGATCTTCATGTTGGTACATCATGGGATCCACTTTGATGGCGCTCGCGTGCAGCCCCGCTTTATGCGCAAAGGCAGATACTCCAACATAAGGTTGGCGAGCACTTGGGGCAACATTGGTTACTTCTGCAACCGCATGCGAAATTCTAAATGACTCCTGCAATGCACCCTCTGGGAGTACCGGCTTCTTCATCTTCAACTCTAAGTTGGCGATGATGCTAACTAGATCAGCATTACCAGTTCTCTCACCATATCCATTGAGCGTTCCTTGCACATGTGTAACACCAGCTTCAATTGCAGCTAACGAATTCGCGATAGCGCACCCGGTGTCGTTATGGCAATGAATTCCCAAGCGAGCAGAGGATCCATGCAGAACTTCATGCACTACATCGGTGAGCTCTGTAGGAAGCATTCCGCCGTTGGTGTCGCAGAGAGCAATAACATCGGCACCCGACTCTGCAGCCACCCGTACCACTTCAAGGGCATAGGCCTTGTTCGAACGGTATCCGTCAAAGAAATGTTCGGCATCGAGAAAGACGCGCTGTCCCCCGGCACGCAAAAATTTAATCGAGCTGCGGATCATTTCAAGATTCTCGTCGAGAGTGGTCTTGAGGGCGAGTTCAACGTGGCGATCATGACTCTTCGCAACGAGGGTGACTGCTGGCGCGCCAGAATCTTGTAGCGCACGAAGCAAAACATCGTCAGCGGCTTGCACACCCGGCCTGCGTGTAGCTCCAAATGCCACGAAAGTTGCATTCCTAAATTTAATTTCACTCTGCACCAATTTGAAGAACTCGGTGTCCTTTGGATTGGCACCCGGCCAGCCACCTTCAATAAAACCAACACCCAGATCATCTAAGTGGCGTGCTATCGCCAACTTGTCATGCACCGAAAGATTGAGTCCCTCTTGTTGAGCGCCATCGCGCAACGTGGTGTCGTAGATGTGAAATGCGTCGGATACTGGCATCAGGAAACTCGCTTGTTCCAGCCGTGCTTATCTTCGATCGTGCCATGCTGAATTCCAAGAAGAGTTTCCCGAATCTGCATCGTAATCGGTCCTGGATTACCGTCGCCCGTGGTCCATGTTCCTTGAGCGCTCTTTGCTGCGCCGACAGGTGAAACAACGGCCGCTGTGCCACACGCAAAGATCTCAGTGATCTCGCCTGAAGTGACACCATCGCGCCATTCATCGGTCGAGATCATTCCTTCTACAACTTTGTAACCTAAATCTTTTGCAACGGTCAAAATGGAATCGCGCGTGATTCCAGCGAGCAAGGTGCCAGTTAGTTTGGGAGTGAAGATTGTGGCACCTGCGCCTTGACCTTTAACGAAGTAAAGGTTCATGCCACCCATCTCTTCAACCCATCTGCGTTCGATGGCATCGAGCCAGACCACTTGGTCGCATCCTTGGGCTGCAGCTTGCTTTTGCGCCAAGAGCGAGCCCGCATAGTTGCCACCGGTCTTCGCTTCACCAGTTCCGCCTTGGGCTGCGCGGACAAACTCTGTTGAAATCCAAACGGTTACTGCCTTATCGGGATTGAAATACGCGGATGCAGGAGTTGTGATAACTAGATACGTTGCACGATTGGCAGGACGAACACCTAGCCCAACTTCTGTGGCGATCATAAATGGTCGGATGTACAGCGATTCTCCAAAATTCTTAGGAACCCAAGCGCGCTCATTACGAACAAGCGCTTCTACCGTTGCCACAAAGTCTTCTACCGAAAGTTCTGGAAGTGCCATGCGGATAGCGCTACGGCGAAAACGTTCACCATTTGCATCCGGACGAAAAAGACTTACTCCCCCGTCGGGTTGGCTATACGCCTTAAGACCTTCAAAGATTTCTTGGCCGTAATGTAGAACTGAAGTAGCGGGATCCAGAGAGAGCGGACCATACGCCTTCAACTCTGCATCTGCCCAACCATCGTCCTCACTCCACTGCGCAATCACCATATTGTCGGTGTAATACTTGCCGAAACCGCCAGCGGCGATCTTTTCTTCGCGATCGCTTGCGCTCGCTGGGTGAGTGCTTGGATTGAGGTTGATCTTCATTTAGATAGCTCCCGCCAGCGCATCACCAATTTGAACGGTACTTCTCTTGGAACCTCCACGGGTTAGTAAGTCTGCTGCAACTACTCGCTCGACATCGGCGGCGGCTTCAGTCTGGCCCAAGTGAGCAAGCATCATGGCGACCGACATCACTGTCGCCGTTGGATCGGCCAGGGATTTACCTGCGATGTCGGGAGCAGATCCGTGAACCGGCTCAAACATTGAAGGAAACTTTCCTGTTGGGTTGATATTTCCAGAGGCAGCTAAACCAATTCCGCCACAGATAGCAGCGGCGATATCGGTCAAGATATCTCCGAAGAGATTATCTGTTACCACGACATCAAAGCGCTCAGGATTTGTTACGAAGAACATGGATGCTGCATCAGCATGCATGTAATCAGTAGCGATATCTGGGAACTCCTTCGCCACTTCATTAAATGTGCGAGTCCATAAGCCGCCAGCATGAACAAGGACATTGTTCTTGTGCACCATGGTTAGTTTCTTACGTGGACGAAGCGAAGCGCGGGCAAAGGCATCGCGAATAACTCGCTCAGCACCGCGACGAGTATTCAAAGATTCCTCGGTAGCGACTTCTGCTTCGGTACCGTACGCAAGGTAACCACCAGCACCGGAATACGGACCTTCAGTGCCTTCACGGACCACAATGAAGTCAATCGGAGCTTGCGTAGCTAATGGTGACTTAACGCCTGCATGCAATTTAGCTGGACGTAGATTTACATATTGATCAAAGGCGAAGCGTAATTTCAAGAGCAGGCCGCGTTCAAGAACGCCACTTGGAACAGTTGGATCTCCAACGGCCCCTAACAAGATGACATCACTCTTTGCGATCTGCGCCATTGTTTCATCACTCAAAACTTCACCAGTTGCATGCCAATGAGCAGCGCCTAGGTTGTAATGAATCTTTTCAAAGGTGAGAGCATATTTTGCGGCTACCTTGTCAAGAACTTTGAGACCCTCGGCCACAACTTCTGGGCCAATTCCATCTCCGGCAATTATCGCTACTTTGAATTCTTTCATTATGACACCAAGGTAACTGTTCGGATGAGATCTGCGCCGGTCTCTTTTAGGACCTTTGCAAGAATCTCTGCGGATAGTGCGGAATCGATATTCAGTGCCATAAGAGCTTGTCCACCAGCTTCGCTGCGAGCAACTTGCATTCCAGCGATATTAACTCCTGCGCTTCCAATAACCCCGCCCACCGCGCCAACGACGCCTGGGCGATCTGAGTATTGCAAGATGAGAAGATGTTCGGTCGGAGGTAGATCCAGATCAAAACCGTTGATTGCAATGATCTTTTCAACGCGACGTATACCCATCAGGGTTCCGTCTACAACAATGGAGCGTCCACCGGGAAGTGCTGCACGTAACGAAATCATGCTGCGATATTCGGGGCTCTCGGGATTTGTCGTAACCGAAGAGGTCATTCCGCGCTCCGCCGCTAGGCCAGGGGCATTGACGTAGGTAACTGATTCGGCGCCAACGGCTACAAGTGCACCCTTAAGAACGCTCGTGGCTAGAACTGATGAATCATGGACTGCGATATCGCCACGGACTTCGACATCGAGCGATGCCGGAAGCTCCCCTGCGATGATGGTTGCGATTTGGGCCATCTTTTCCACGAGTGGGAGCGATGGGCGAATATCTTCATGGATCGCTCCACCCTTGACGTTCAAGGCATCTGGAACAAGTTCACCAGAGAGCGCTTTGCGGACAGATACTGCAACAGCAATTCCAGCACGTTCTTGCGCTTCATCAGTAGACGCTCCAAGATGTGGCGTCGCCACAACTTGATCCAAGGTAAATAGTGGCGAATCAGTGCAAGGTTCAGCTGCAAATACATCTAACCCAGCACCTGCCACGCGGCCTTCGACAAGAGCGTTATATAAAGCAGTCTCATCCAAGACTCCACCGCGAGCCGCATTAATAATGCGCACCGACGGCTTCACCTTTTTAAGAGCTTCCTCACCAATGAGGTTTGCAGTTTCTTTGGTCTTAGGAAGGTGAATGGTGATGAAATCACTGATACGAAGCAACTCATCGAGTTCGACAAGACGAACCCCCAGCTGCGCAGCACGTGCAGGCGCTAGATAAGGATCGTAGGCAACGACGTTCATGCCAAAAGCTTGCATACGGGCTGTAACGAGCTGCCCAATTTTTCCAAATCCAACAACGCCCAAAGTCTTCTCAAAGAGTTCGGCGCCTGTGTATTTGGAACGAGCCCACTTGCCATTGCGAAGTGCGGCGTGAGCTGGAGAAATAAAGCGAGCCGATGCCATCAAAAGTGCAATAGCTAATTCGGCAGCGCTTACAATGTTGGATGTCGGAGCATTAACAACCATGATCCCAGCAGCTGTAGCCGCTGGGATATCTACGTTATCAACACCCACACCCGCGCGAGCAATTACCTTCAATCCCTTTGAAGCCGCAATGGCTTCTGCATCCATCTTTGTTGCAGAACGAATCAAGACCGCGTCAGCACCATCTGCAAGAGCAGCCAACAACTGCGCGCGATTTGCACCATCACAATTCTTAACTTCGAAATCAGGCCCAAGGGCTTCTAACGTGGCTGGACTTAACTCTTCGGCTATGAGGACGATCGGTTTAGCCACGGGCAGCGGAACCTTCCTTGTAATCGTCGTTTGTAGCGCTCTTGACCCATGACATCATCTTGCGAAGTTCACGGCCAACAGCCTCGATTGGATGAGTCTCACCCTTTGCGCGAAGCGCCTTAAATTCTGGGGCGCCTGCTTCTTGATCGTTAATGAAGCGCTCTGCAAACTTACCGTTTTGAATATCTGCAAGAACTGCCTTCATATTCTCTTTAACGCTTGGATCGATGACGCGTGGACCAGAAACATAATCGCCATACTCTGCGGTATCTGAAACTGACCAGCGCTGCTTTGCAATTCCACCTTCGTACATCAGATCAACGATCAGCTTCAATTCGTGCAAGCACTCGAAGTAGGCAACTTCTGGCTGGTAGCCCGCTTCAACGAGGGTTTCAAATCCATATTGAACAAGCTGCGATGCTCCGCCACAAAGTACTGACTGCTCTCCGAAGAGATCGGTCTCGCACTCCTCAGTGAATGTGGTCAAGATTCCACCGGCGCGTAATCCGCCGATTGCCTTGGCATAAGAGAGAGTCAATGGCCAAGCGGTACCTGTTGCATCCTGCTCAACTGCGACGAGAACCGGGACTCCACGACCTGCTGAATATTCGCGACGTACTAGGTGGCCAGGTCCCTTAGGTGCAACCATGCAAACATCGATATTGGCTTCTGGCTTAATATAACCGAAGCGGATATTAAATCCGTGGCCAAAGAAAAGAGCGGCA
>Ga0214236_1000093_pt1 | contig 41940 bp, 37 predicted proteins | sample TroBogypolimnion_11_FD_153074 | JGI IMG/M metagenome (GOLD analysis project Ga0214236, IMG submission 153074) | Freshwater microbial communities from Trout Bog Lake, WI - 28JUL2008 hypolimnion | ecosystem: Environmental > Aquatic > Freshwater > Lake > Hypolimnion/Profundal zone | place: Trout...
CCAGTGCCTCCATAAATAAGCTCCATTGCGGCCCATCAAGTTGAAATGAACGACGGTCTGCCAAGGTTTCCTCAGCTCGGGAAAGGGCGCTCTCAAGCACAAACTCACTGACGGAGCGTTGTGCTGCTGCTGCTGCACTACGAAGCACCTGCTTCGCCTGCTTGGAGAGACGAAGGTCAAGTTTTTCGGTTCTGGTTGTTGTTGTTGCCATAGGTAAAGGTGTATTGGTTCCGCTTCTCCGATAATATACAAGAAACGCCAGACATTGTCATGACAAAAAATCTCTTCGACAGACTTATGCCCGTAGTATATCCAGCATCAGGGAAATCATGAAGTTGATTTTGTTCTCGAGCACAAAGGGCAAATATTCGGTCTTGAAATCAAAAGCGGTTGATCACAACAAGCATCAGGCATGGCTGTAGTTAGCAAGGAATGTAATCCCTGCAAAGTTCTTCTTGTCGGCAACTCCGGTATTGCGTGGCAGGAATTCCTTGAACTGAATCCACTCGAGTTATTCAACTGAAAAATATTTCAGCCTTAAAGAACTTTACATACTGATTGTTATACAACAAATACTTGCATCATATTAATAAAGAAAACATAGTATTTATTGGTTCAGTTTTTTATGTCCGACGATCAATTCCGCCATATCAACAAATCGGGAATTTTGAATTTAGTTATGGCGTCACTGAGTTCCTGGTTGCCACAAGAAAATTCCGTTTTTGGTCAGCCAGTGTTGAGCTGAAACATCACCGAGTTTAGCCAAGACCAGTGAATCTACTTTGGGGTCTTGTTGATCGCCTAAGTCTAATATAACAGCGGCCCGGTTAATTTAGGCAGATACACAGATTGGATTGACTTCGCCGCATTAGTTTAGTCAGCTTTTGCTCCATGGGGAGTTAGCCCGGAGCGGAGGGGGTTTCGAGATGAGAAAGAGAAGGTTTTTGATGAAGGAGGGTGGTTCGTGTTTGGCCAAGCGGCTTGATGACCGCTTGGCGTTCTTTTCATAATAAAAAGCTGAAGGGCTGTCTGAACTTAGCTTATGCCAATAATGACACTGGAAGCCTTGAAAATTGCGGAGACCTGTTCACCTTCTTTAAGGTGAAGTTTTTCTGAACTTCCATGGGTAATGGTGGCAGAGATAACATTGCCTCCGGGTACTGCAACATCAATCTCGCTGCTTACCGGACCTTCGATAATTTTGCTGATCTTACCGGTCATGATATTTCTAGCGCTTATTTTTGAAGGGTCCACATCGCTGCCAATAATAATTGAGCTGGATTTGATTATCGCATAAGCATTAAGACCCTCTTTAAGGCTGAGGTTGTCTACTGCACCATTGGTAATGTTTGAGGTGATGCGAGTGCCTCCGCTGATCAGAAGAATGACTTCTGCGTTTACGGCACCCTTTGTGATTTTTTCAATGGTGCCTGAAAAAACGTTACGTGCACTGACTTTCATTGATATTCTCCGTAAGAATTGATAAAGATCCGAGTCGCCGAGACGTTCCTCAAGATTTTCGAGAAATCTTCTGTGCTCTTCTTGGACAACACGAAACTGTTCGATAACGTTCTTTCCCTCTTTTGTCAGAACGGTACCTCCTCCGTTTTTTCCTCCAGCGTTTCGGTCTACAAGTGGTTTTTCGGAGAGGTTATTGACCATATTGACAAGGTGCCATGCTGTTTTATAGCTGATGCCGACAGCTTTGGCAGCGCTGTTGATCGAGCCAAGTTCATTGATTTTTTCGAGAAGGGCTATCCGGTCACCGCCCAGAAATTTGTTGTGCGCTTTCTGAAACCAGATGGAGGCTTCAAGCCCGATCTCTTCTTTTTTGCATTTCACTTTCTTTATATCAAGCATGAATTATGAAAATGTTTCGTCTGCATCTTTGATTCAATGCCGTAACTGTTTCACTTCAAATATAGGCCTTCTTATGGTTCCATCAAGAATGGAGTTCTGATTTAGTTTTTGCGCTTGTAGAACATATTGGCAAGCCCTAATTGAGCTGAAAACTGATTGGAACAACACACCATACTTTTACTGGTCGTCCGTTTTTGATGCCGGGATAATATTTTGAATCAACTACTGACGTCAGTGCAACGCTATCAAATACGAGACACTCTGCAGGAATTCGTTTCATTACTATTGCCTTCATTGCGTGACCGTCTTCCGATATAAGAGCCTTGACAAATATTTTTCCGGTAATTCCGGCAATCCTTGCTGCTTCAGGATAGGCTGGTTTTATTTGATCAAGAAAACCCGGCATTTTATCACACGATCCAAACATTGATCCTTCTTCCCCCAAACCTTCGATTCCTGAAGATTCGCTTCCACTGGATGAGCCGGCGGTATGGTTCTGCAGGGTCTGCTTAAGCTCGGTCTGTGTTGCTGCGGTTTGCTCAGGAGGCACCTCTTCCTTGGTGACCTTTATGATTTTACCGACTTTAGGCTGCTCCCTCACAACAGAAAAGGGTGATTGCACTTGTTGTTCAGGTGCAGGAGGTGGAGGGGGGGCAAGGTTAATAACACTGGTAATGCTTTCATACCGATCACCTGCGGATCCCTTGCCGGATAAACCTCTTCCGGATGCAATGATATCCCAGTTTGCGCTGATAACCCAGATGAGTGCAAGACACGCAAGCGCAAAAATGACCCCCTGACCTAAGTATATATGGGTCTTATTGCGAAGTACCAGATTGCCATACCCAAGATTGAGCAAATGGTCTGTATCAAGATATTCACCATGAGAAGAACATGCCGTTCTGGTTATCCAGTCAAAGGGCCCCTTTTTTGGCATTATGATTCCTCAATAAGCTCCCCGCTTCTGAGACGGGTACGCAACGACATGAGCTTGTTGTCAAGTTTTTCCAGCCTGGCAAGATTTTCTTTCTCCTTTACTGTTGTGGTGATGATCTTATGAATTCCTCCATTCTTGATGATGAGACGTTGTTCTGCCATCAGGGCAAGAATGGGGTCGTGCGTTGCCATCAAGACAATCTTTTCTTTTTTTACCAGGAGGGAGAGTGCTTTTTTGCGGTCGATACCTGCATTTTCGATTTCGTCAATCAAAACAACCGGAGATGTGCTCAGGAATGCTGTATCGGCTATCATAAGCGCTCGTGATTGTCCACCTGAAAGTGCCGTTACCGGAGTTTGCCCTGTAAAGGATTCTCCAGCTAAAAGATTAGCCTGCACAATGATGTCGACGACAATGGCATCGGCATTTTCGATCATCCGGCTTTCAGCGTGCATGGCAATGAACTCGGCTACTGTTGTATCCATTACAAAGTTCATATTCTGCGAAAGCTGGGCAACAAGCTTGTATTCAAGGGAAAACCGGAGTTCAGGATCAGGCTTTTTACCGTTGACCCGGATAACCCTTCCGGTTGGGGTATCATTCTGGGCCATCCATTCTATATCTGCAAGCAGACGGCTTTTGCCTGAACCAGTTGGCCCGACAATGCTTGTTACAGAACCACGGATGAGTTTCAACTCAACATGTTCAGGATTACCGGTTTTATCATGACCCCCGATAATGGTGATCTCTGAAACTTTCGGGGCCTCAGTGTTCTGCAACAGGTTGAGCTGATTCAGAAATCCATCAAGATTTTCAAGAAGTGTTACCTGATCAATGCCAATATCTTCATAGAAATCTTCCGGCAGCTGCTCCAGGTACTCACCGAGCGTGAAGCCGCCATCATCCAAAATGATTCCGTAATCACTGAAAAAGTCGGTGACTTGCGGAACTTCAGATTTCAATACCTCTATTTGCTTTTCAAGGATAGTCATCATAGTTGTTCCTGCTTAAGTTTTATTCGTTTTATGTTGCCAAGCTGATGTTCCATACCGATTCTAGTTTCGCCAAGGCAGTAGGAGCAGAGGGCTGCTGGCATGGAAAACCGCAGAATTTCACCATCAAGTTTTGGTGTATCAGGCGCATTGAGAAACAGAGAAGTCAATTCACTTGCCCCTTGGCCGGTAATGCCGTTGACATGCATAATTTTTGCTTTTGCATTTGCCCGGCGAACCTGAAAGGCAAAGACTTCGCGTTCGGCCTGAGAGACGATATCGCCCTTGGTAATGACCACGATGTCAGCAAACTTGAGCATGGGGCCGATCTTTTTGGGCGTAGCAACTCCCATGAGGTTATCGATGACACAGACCGCCAGAACACCTTTGATGTGTGGAGAACAGCGGTTACATAACCCTGCGCTTTCGGAAACAAGAACATCAAGATTCAGCGAAAAACCCCATTTAAGGCACTCCTCGATATTGCTTACAAAGTAATGGTCAGGGCAGAGGTTACCGGAAAGCCCGGTTTGCACAGGAATGCCAAGCGCACGGAATACCGCATCATCTTCTGTGGCAAGACAGTCATATTTGACAGCCCCCGCATGTAACCCGGAAGCTTTCAGGGATTTGATGACATTCGACAAGACTGCTGTTTTTCCCGACGATGGAGGGCCGGATATTGTTATGAGTTTCATGTAGTGTTATAGTCTAATTGATCAGGTCTCGAATACATCAGGGCGAAGCCCTTTTTTCAGTTCGACATCAAGCATTGCTGTAAGCGCTTCGTAGTCATTGTTGAGGAGGTAATCCCAAGATGGAAAGCTGAAAGGTTCATTCCAATCGACATCTTCCGCCAGATAAAAGTCGCCCCGTTTCAATGCCTGACGCATGACATCGCTACGGAAAAAATCGACAATGGGCTGGCACTCTTCCATTCTTGATGTTTTGACAAACATGAGCATTGGTGCTAATACCGGTCCATCTTCAAATTCAAGAATAGCCCCCTGCTTGCGTGATGGCATCTGAACGCTTGCTGCATTCGGCAAAAGATTAAACGGGGTACGGCGTGGTTCGGCAGAGTCAAGGCGTTTGAGAATTTCAGCAAAATGCCAGACGTTCCTGATATTGATGGCGAAATCTGTTGCTGCATTGCTGCCGAGCTTTTCCTTCAAAAGCATTAAAAGCGTTGCAATACTTGCCTTGCCATTATAGCCATGCACTGTCATAAGATCTTTATAGCGAGAATCAACCAGATCAGTCCAGCGACGGGGATTGGGAACCTCGGGATTGATCGATAAATCCAGAACAATGCTCCAGTAGCCTATACCGTAAATGCCAATATTGTGCTCCGTAACAAGCCTCTGAAATGTTTCGGGCATTTTCTCCAGAGCTGCACTGCTGGTTATTCCTGTATAAACGCCGGTATCGATAAACCGCTCTCTGAAATTTTTGGAGAGCACGGTATGCAATCCTGATGCAACGAGCACTTCAGGGAGGTCATCTTCAGTCTGGGCGGCTTTCAGTTCGCCTTCAATTCCTTTTGAATCACCATCATGCAGCATAGGCGAATAAATAGGAATCTCATGTGATGCATTATAAAGGTCTGCAAATTCACTGATAACCATTTTTGTTACAACCTTGAGAGGGCATGGCATATTCATGTATAGGTTGAGTGCGCCCTTGTTGAGTAGGGGTACACCGTTCCCTGTCTTTTTTTTATGAAGCGCCGGTGCTCCGCAAACGGCAAGCACACCGCCGCTGTTTTCCGTCATGTCCAAAAGTTTTTGCATGGCAATATGGATTTAATGGTTGCTGGATTTTTGGCTTTTATATTGTTCCGGATTCGGGTGTAGTACTTCTGCAAGCTCATTATCAGTCAGGCTGTGATGATAAAAAATGTCGAAATACTCACGCGTGATTTTATTCAGGTCGAAATGATAGACATCAGGATAAAGCAACTCTGCCGTCCAGATCGCTCCCATAATCCTGTTGGTACTGGGAGGTCGGTCAAACCAGCCAAAAGGCTGAAATGGTATTTGATAGACCTTGTTGTTTTTCACAGCCCGGCTTTTGGCCCAGAGCTTATCGCTTTTAATGTATTGCAGGGTAGTCAGCGAGGTGTTCATTCCTGTCCAGACGAGAATGACATCGGGGTTCCAGAGAAGAATCTGCTCCATTGAAACAGCACTCATACCCTGCCCGGCAACAACACCTGTCTGAGCTGCATTAACTGCGCCTACAACATCGAGAATCTGGCTGTGGAAAGAGCCTGAAGGATCAGTATTGAGGCCTCGCCCGCCCTCGGCGTAATAGACATGAACCCTTTGTTTCTCCGGAATCATCTTTGCCTTTACCGGAATGCTGTCGATATAGGCATGGAGAAACCCTGTCATGCTGTCCGTCTGTGTTTGACGATGCAGGAGCTTGCCGAGAATGGTAAAAGTTGCTTCATACCTGGCCATATCCATTGCAACCATAAAGACTGGAATACCGGTTTTTTTACTGAGTTTGTCAGCTTCATCTTTTGTTTTTGGATTAATGTTGAAACTGGAGATAATGATGTCGGGCTTGAGCTTGACAATCTCCTCAACTGAACCATCCATGTAGGGCAACTGAAGGTATGAGGCTGTCAAAAACCTCTTTGTTGTTTCATTCATCCACAACGACCGGCTCACCAGCATGTCGGGTGCAATTGCATACATAAGAATGCTGCCTGGCTTGTTGACGTAGAGGCGCCTGATGGTGTCGGGCACAAGCATTTTTCGCCCGGCCATATCAGTTACCTCATGCGAGGGCTGCAGGGGTTTCTGTTCAGAAGCATTGCAGGCCGCCAGCGAAATGAGAAAAAGCGGTACAATGATCTGCAGGATTGACCGGCAAAGTTGTTTATACTTGTTTTTCATACCAGTGGGTTTGGTTTTTTGAAAATGATCCACATCCCAGCATCGCCCCGTTCTACTACTCCTTCAATACCAAGGTTCTCAAGAATGGTTTCAAAATGACCGGGGGGATTTTTAGCAAATCGCTCTTTGCGCTCTCTGTCCCATTTCGGATCATTTTCTTTTTGAGCCTGCACTTCAAGCAGAAGCTCAATAGATCCAAAACCTCCACCGATATAGGCCCAGCCTCCCGGTCGAAGAACGCGGTAGACTTCCGAAAGCCCCTGCTGCTGGTCTTCCCAAAAAAAGATTGAGCCCCGACTGGCAACAAGGTCTATCGAGTTATCGGCAAAAGGCAAGAGTTCTGCTTTTCCCTGTCGGGCGCTCACCCTCTCCTGAACACCATGTTCAATGCTGTTTTCCAAGGCCAAAGCGACGCATTCCGGCATCAGATCGAAAACGGTAACGTTCAAACCGGTGAGCTTGGCAAGCGATATCCCAAGCATTCCAGGTCCCCCGCCAAGGTCAATACCATGGCCGCTGGTAATGCCGGTTCGCTCAACAATCTGTTGAGCTATGACCGGATAAATTTTCCTGAAGTGGCCTTTCATCACCTTTTCATTGTATTCCACCGCATTCATGGTGTACATCGTTGTTTTCTCCTGTTAATTCTTTGCATTAAAAGGCCAGGCTGACTTCCAGGCCGATTGTGCGGCCACGGTCAGGGTAGTAACCGGTAACATAGCGGGTTGAATAGTGCTCGTTGCCAAGGTTACGGCCGTATACCGTTGTGGTGAGTTTATAGCCACTGAAGAGAAAATCTCTCATGATATTGGCATCAATCGTGGTAAAACCTCCCAGATCAGCGTTCAGGATACCAACCGGGCTGGCTGTTGTCTGCCATGAACTGACCTGTTTCATCGACAGGTTGGCACGGTACTTATCCCATGAATGGCTCAGCAATGCGGTAAAGTAATTCTCCGGTGTTGAGATTCCGATAGCATCAGCAATCACTCCGTTCGTTGTGGTGTCGTTGGTTAACATATACGTCCACGAGAAGCTGTATGAGGTGCTTGCGGCAGCATTTCCTTTGATGGCGACTTCAATTCCCTTACGGAGCGCATCTGCTTCGGTGTAATAGTAATACGTATTACCACCTGAAACATAGGTTGCTGTTGATGCTGTTTTCTGGTTTTGAATGTCGTAGTCAAACCAGGTCAGCATTGGCTTGAAATACGTTGAAGGGGTTGCCTCAAGGGCCAGCTCAATCCTTTTCTGTTTTTCAGCATGCAGCGCCGACCTGTTTTGGGTTTTTAGAGTGAAATCTCCCGAATCGCCTTCATCACCCTGGAAATACCTTCCGTTCAGAGCCAATAGATCGTTTATCTGCCAGCGGGCACCGAATGCATAGACTGTAGCTGGAGCCATATCAACATCGTGGTTGACAAGATTACTCGATGCGCTGGTACTTGAGACATTTATGTGTTTGACGTCCCGACGGTATCCTGCATCAAGGGTCACCTCTCCATTAAAAAGTTTCTGTTCGATAGAGCTCGACCAGCCTTTAATGGTGGTATCAAAATTGTTGTACGGGTTACTGAGGTTCGGGCCAAAACCGTTGCTGCTGGTAAGTTGCCCGCCAATCTGTACAAGTGCATCGCCGAATTGCGCATTATGCCGGAGACTTAATCCGCTGGACTCTTCTGAATAGTTCCTTATCGACGATGTAGCATTTGCAAAGCTTTCGTTATGTTCGGTTTGTTCATACCTGGTTTTGAACAGAGAAAAAATGGTAACCTGCTCTTTACTCCATGCCATGCTCATATCGGATGAGAGAATGGTTGTTTTCAGTGGATCATAATACCATTTGGAACTATCCAGTGCTCCCGTATAGGTAACGCCCCGCTGCATTTCAAGCGAGCCTGTATCGGTATATCCCGTATAATTAAGATTGAATTTGCCGACCTGGAACCCTCCATTGATCATCCCCGATTGTCCATCCTGACCGTCAAACCAGGTATCATTACTTGGTCTGTTGTAGTTTGATACGCCTCCAGCGATATACCCGCTGCCGGATGAGGTTGCTGAACCGAAATGAGTGCCGGTATAGAGGCTTTCCCCACTGGCAAGAGGTAGCGACCCCGATTTTTCCCCGTATGCAGAGAGAGCTCCCTCGGTTTTTGTGGGGCGTTTTGTGCGGATAACCACAAAGCCTGTATTAAGGCCCGAACCGGTATTTCCTGCTCCGATAGCAATAGTTGGGGCTAAATTGAGCGAGGTTGACCCACGAACAATCTGGATTTCCTCAATATCAGCCATCGGCAGTTTTTGGAGGATACGGTTGGACGAAGGAGGCAAAACCGCACCATCAAGAATGTAGGTTAACTGACCGCCACCACGCTGGTCAAGAAAAAACGGGCTTCGTCTGCCTTGATAGGTCAGGTTCAACCCTGCAGCTTTATTCAAAAGGTCAAAAATATCTTTAGGAGCGTATGCTTCAATATCTTTCCGGGTGAATACCTCAGTACCGAATTGGGCCGTTGATTCGACACGATAGGGATTGGTGATACTGTCAGGCTTCAAGTCTTCGCGCTTTGAGCTTTCTGCTGTAACATTGATAGCATCAAGAACAAAGGGTTCAGCATGGATAACAGAAGGGCTCTGACTTAGTAAGAGCGCTATAAGTGCTGCAGATGACGGTCTGGTTGTTGATCGGGACATAGTAGGTGATGTTGAGTTAGTAAGTTGTTGTTTTATAAATCCATAACCGGAGCACATATCTTTCGCGGAGAGGTGCCATTTTGCGGGCTATCAAAAACATGGACATCCACCCCATATATCTGTTTCAGAGTCTCTTCGGTAAGTGTTGCCTCAGGTGTGCCATACCTGTAGAGCAATCCCTTGTCCATCACAACGACCTTTGAACCGATCATAAATGCATGGTCAGGTGAGTGCGTGGCCATGAGAATACCTACCGACTGTTTTCTCAGCTCTTTGATTTTGCGGATAACCCTTACCTGGTTTCCATAATCAAGATTTGAGGTCGGTTCATCGAGGATGATAAATCTGCTTTCCTGAGTGAGAGCACGAGCGATAATGACCATCTGCCGTTCACCGCCGCTCAGTTCTGAAAATGAACGTTCAGCGAGATGCCTGATCTCCAGCAGTTCCAGAAAGCTGTTTGCAATATCCCGGTCTTTTTGGCCAGGCGAAGCAAACAACCCGAGATGCACTGTTCGTCCGAACAGAACTACATCACGCACTTTATAAGGGAATGGTGAGTGGTGGACCTGAGGCACATAGGCAACAAGACGTGCAAAATCCTTGAGCGAAAACTGCGCAATATTCCGCCCGTTAATGACAATCGATCCGGCTATGGGTTTAATAAAGCCAAGAATGGTTTTAAAGAGTGTCGTTTTCCCAACACCATTCGGGCCAAGGAGACAGACAATTTCACCGGACTGAATAGAGAGGTTTACATCGTGTAAAACCACTCTGCCTTCATACCCCAAATCCGTATGCCGGAGGTCAAGCGATATTGTTCTCTCCATTACCACGACTTTTTAGCTGAACGTTTCAGGAAATAGATGAAAAATGGCGCACCGAGAATGGCCGTTATAATGCCAATGGGGATTTCAACGGAAACCAGCGAACGGGCAATGTCATCGACCACCAGCATAAAAATTCCGCCAAACAGGAACGATGTCGGCAAAAGCAGGCGATGATTCGGCCCCGCTATAAATCTTGCAAAATGAGGGACAATAAGCCCAACCCATCCGATGATGCCGCTGACGGATATAATGCATGCCGTAACAAGGGTTGCACAAAGAATAATAATGACACGCATCCAGCCGGTATGAACGCCAAGCGATCGGGCCTCATCCTCGCCGAAGGAGAGCACATTCAGGCGCCAGCTGACAAGCATCAGGGGAATGCTGCCGACAAGCAGGACGGGAAGAATAACCCCGAGATCGTTCATGCGGATATTTGCCAGGCTGCCCATGAGCCAGTAGGTAATGGCTGGAAGTTTATCGTCGGGATCCGCGATATACTTAAGTATCGACAGGAGTGCGCCGAAAAGTGATGAAATAATAATGCCTGAAAGCACCAGAACGAGAACTGAATCATGGCTGCGGCCGATTGTTTTACTGATGCTGACAGCGATCAGGACAGCCGTGATGCCGCCTGCAAAAGAGAAGAGCTGTATGCCTGCTACCGGTAATGAGAGCAGAATTGCCAGTGACGCACCAAACCCGGCGCCTGAACTGACGCCAAGGATATCGGGACTTACCATCGGGTTGCGGAACATCCCCTGATAGGCTGCTCCAGACATCGCGAGTGCCCCGCCGGCTGCTATTGCGCCTATGAGCCGAGGCAGGCGAATGTTGAACAGGATAACCGGAAGATTGTCATCACTGCAATACCCGGTGCTTAGCCATGAAAATAAGGCTCCTGGCGAAACGGGATATCTCCCTATGCCGATGGAAAAGAGACTTACCAGCGAGAGAATCAGCAGACAAATCAGAATCAGTGAAAGACCTTTCATTATTACACGTTTTAAACTACCGCGATATAATCCGACCGGACTAAAGTCATCACAACTATGTCAGGAACAGGAATAGCTACTATTTTCATGTGACGCCAAGGGATCGTTATAGTCTTACTTATATAGCGTTATGTAAAAAAATTACAGTTCAGAACATTCCGAGAGAAACATTCAGGAAAGGTTTGATCTCAGGTTGTAAAGTTCTCAGCGCAAAGGTCGTTATATACGTAATATTATAACGCACTACAAAAAATACAAACAACTTTTCTGTTTTAATGCCAATACTGTTAAATATTTAAGGCTAATCATATATTTAACCTAATATTATGACGATTTTTGTTCGATTAAGAACGTAATAATAAAATTTTGTGCGTAACCGTTCAATGTCCACTCGATTTTTCACTTCAACACTGGCTGCATAGCAAATTTGAAGTGGCTGAAACGCGTCCATCAAAAGGCAAATCACTTGCAGCATAAGTCACTAATAAATAAATACTTAATTCATTTCGGGACGATTTTTACATGCTGTTTGGCATGGAACGTTTCCATGAGTTGAAGAGCTTTTCAAAATCTTGGCACGCGCTTTGCATTTAATGAGTAGTGAGGATCAGGACAAAGACAATTAACGGCAAGCTCTTAACCGGCGCATTCACTCTCATTAAAACTATCGCTATGAAAAAAATTGCTTTTTACGGAAAAGGTGGGATCGGCAAATCCACCACACAGCAAAACACCGCTGCTGCAATGGCTCACTTTTACGACCAGAAGGTTTTCATTCACGGTTGCGACCCTAAAGCTGATTCTACCCGCATGATTCTCGGGGGAATGAACCAGGCTACCATCATGGATGTGCTTCGTGATGAAGGTGCCGAAAAAATAACATCGTCAATGGTTAAGGCTGGATTCAAAGGCATCCGTTGTGTTGAGTCGGGCGGTCCTGAGCCAGGTGTAGGATGTGCCGGTCGTGGTGTCATCACGGCAATTGACCTGATGGAAGAAAATGGTTCCTACACTGAAGATCTTGACTATGTGTTTTATGATGTTCTTGGTGACGTTGTATGCGGCGGGTTTGCCATGCCGATCAGGGATGGAAAGGCACAGGAGGTTTACATCGTGGCTTCGGGGGAAATGATGGCAGTTTATGCTGCAAACAACATTTGCAAAGGGCTTGTGAAATATGCCAAACAGAGCGGTGTTCGGTTAGGTGGCATCATCTGCAACAGCCGAAAAGTTGACAAGGAGCGAGAGTTTATCGAAGAATTTGCTGCAGCAATTGGCACCCAGATGATTCACTTTGTCCCTCGTGACAACGTTGTTCAGAAAGCCGAATTCAACAGAAAAACCGTGATTGAATTTGCCCCGGATTCTGATCAGGCGCAAGAGTATGGTGAGTTGGCTCGCAAGATTATTCATAATGAAATGTTTGTGATCCCCAAACCTCTTACTATGCCTGAGCTTGAAGAGATGGTACTTAAATACGGCCTTCTTGATTAATACAAATACAAAGGAACAAGAGTTATGAAAATGATAAGAGCAATGGTACGCCCTGAGGCTGCCGACATAATAACAGAAGGACTGGCTGAAGGTGGTTTTTTTTCACTGACGAAAATGCATGTTTTTGGCCGAGGCAAACAGAAAGGGATCAAAATTGGAGATGTTCATTACGATGAGCTGCCTAAAGTCATGATCATGCTGGTGGTGAAGGAAGATGCAGTGGACGAAGTGGTCGATCTCATCAAAGTAAATGCTTATACCGGTAATTTTGGTGACGGTAAAATTTTTGTAACCCCTATTGATGCCACGTACACTGTTCGTACCGGCGAAACCGGCATATAAGGAGAGCTATAGCGATGAAGGAAATAATGGCAATCATCCGCCCCAAAAAAGTAAGCAAGACAAAGGATGTGCTCGATAAACTGGGATATCCGGCGTTCACTGCAGTATCAGTCATGGGGCGGGGAAAACAGCGTGGCATTGCCGGCGAGGTCAATTGTGAACCGCCTGCGGATATTCTGAAGAGAAGTGGAGGGATGAAATACATCCCCAAGCGGCTTATCTCGTTAACAGTGCATGACGCTGATGTTGAGCTGATTGTGAAGGCAATCATCAAGGTTAATCATACTGGTCAGATAGGGGATGGCAGGATTTTTGTCTCTCCGGTTGATAATGTAGTGAGGGTAAGAACCAGTGAAGAGGGTGACCAGGCCATCGCGTAAGAGAATCAACTAAAAATGTAGAGGAGTAATTATGCCATATCATGAGTTTGAATGCAGCAAATGTATTCCTGAAAGGAAACAGCATGCTGTTATAAAAGGTCCCGGCGAGGATTTGACCCATGCCCTTCCCCTTGGACATCTCAATACGATTCCAGGTTCGATTTCCGAGCGCGGTTGTGCTTACTGCGGGGCCAAGCATGTGATCGGGACACCGATGAAAGATGTTATCCATCTCAGTCATGGACCAACCGGCTGCACCTACGACACCTGGCAGACCAAGCGCTATATCAGTGATAACGATAACTTTCAGCTCAAGTATACCTTTGCCTCAGATGTAAAGGAGAAGCACATCGTTTTTGGTGCTGAAAAAGTGCTCAAGCAAAACATCATTGAGGCCTTCAAGGCATTCCCTGATATTAAACGGATGACTATCTACCAGACCTGTGCTACAGCGTTGATCGGTGATGATGTTGACGCTATTGCTGAAGAGGTTATGGAGGAGATGCCCGAGGTCGACATCTTCGTCTGCAACTCTCCAGGATTTGCGGGTCCAAGCCAGTCGGGCGGGCATCATAAAATCAATATTGCATGGATCAAGAAAAAAGTGGGAACGGTTGAACCGAAGATCACCAGCGACTATGTCATCAACTATGTCGGTGAGTACAACATTCAGGGTGATCAGGAAGTCATGCTCGACTATTTCAAACGAATGGGCGTTCAGGTACTTTCGACCTTTACCGGCAACGGCTCCTACGACGAACTGAGGGCTATGCACCGTGCGCATCTTAACGTGCTTGAATGCGCCCGATCAGCCGAGTATATATGCAACGAATTGAAAGTGAAATACGGGATACCTCGTTTGGATATTGAAGGGTTTGGTTTTGAACCATTGTCGTCATCACTGAGGAAAATCGGCTTGTTTTTCGGTATCGAAGAGAGGGCCCAGGCTATCATCGATGAAGAGACTGCGAGATGGAAACCTGAACTCGACTGGTACAAGGAGCGCCTGAAACGTAAAAAGGTCTGCCTCTGGCCGGGTGGGTCGAAGCTCTGGCACTGGGCGCATGTTATCCATGAAGAGATGGGAGTTGAGGTTGTTTCGGTCTATACGAAATTCGGTCATCAGGGTGACATGGAGAAAGGTATTGCCCGTTGTGAGGAAGGTGCCCTTGCCGTTGATGATCCGAACGAGCTCGAAGGGCTGGAAGCGATGATGACACTGAAACCGGATGTCATCTTTACCGGCAAACGACCCGGTGAGGTTGCCAAAAAGATCAGGGTTCCTTATCTCAATGCCCATGCCTATCACAATGGCCCCTATAAAGGGTATGAGGGATGGGTAAGGTTTGCGCGTGACATTTACAATGCGATCTATTCACCGATCCATCAGCTCGCTCATCTGGATATCAGTAAGGATGAAATACCTGCAGGCGCAGGATTTCAAACGGCTAAAATGCTCTCTGACCTGAATTTAAGCGAAGAGGTGGTTTCTTCAAGCACTCTGCGGCAGTATACGGGCAAATATGACAGCGTTTCCAGTTTGCGCACGAAAACATATCCAGAATTTAAAAAGAAAGAGAGGAGCGAATAGTATGGAAGAAAAGAAAGAGAGAATTGCCCAGCTCGAGGATTATATCATGAAAAAATGTCTCTGGCAGTTTCATTCAAGGGCTTGGGACAGAAAGACTCAAAACGAAAATATCCTTTTGAAAGCTACCCAGTTGTTATGCGATGAACCTGTTGAGCTGGAAACGCCGCTGGATCGTTGCTACTGGGCGGATGCCTTGAGTTTGATAGAGGGTTTCCGAAGCAATTACAAGTGGCTTGCTGCACTGAGTAAAGAGGAGATTAAAGAGCTGATGCAGGGCCTGAAGGAGAGGATAGATTTCGTGACCATTACGGGCTCTCTCAACGCCGAGCTTACTGACCCTCGCTATTGATTACTGAACCGTTTCAGCCGATGTATAACCTAAAAACGTAAAGATTATGAGTTGTGAACTAAAACAAAAGGAGCGCGTCGGCACGATCAACCCGATATTCACCTGTCAGCCTGCCGGCGCCCAGTATGTGAGCATAGGAGTAAAGGATTGTATTGGTATTGTTCATGGTGGCCAAGGGTGCGTGATGTTTGTCCGCCTGCTGATTTCCCAGCATCTGAAGGAGAGTTTCGAAATTGCTTCTTCATCGCTCCATGAGGATGCTGCTGTATTCGGGGCACTGAGTCGAGTGGAAGCAGCGGTCGATGTGCTCTTGATGCGTTACCCGCATGTAAAAGTAATACCGATCATTACTACCTGCTCGACAGAAGTCATCGGCGATGATGTCGATGGAGTTGTCATCAAGCTTAATGAAGGGCTGCTGCAGGAGAAATACGCCGGACGTGAAGTCCATCTTATACCTATTCATACACCAAGCTTTGTGGGAAGCATGGTGAGCGGCTATGACGTCGCTGTGCGGGATTTTGTCCGCTACTTCGCCAAAAAAGACAAAACAAGCGAGAAGATCAACCTGATTACCGGATGGGTTAACCCTGGGGACGTCACTGCACTGAAGCACCTGTTGACAGAGATGCAGATAGAGGCGAATGTTCTGTTCGAAATCGAAAGCTTTGATTCTCCTCTCATGCCGGATGGAAACTCCGTCTCCTATGGAAATACGACGATCGATGATCTGACACAGACGGGAAATGCCCTTGGAACGATTGCGCTGAACCGTTATGAAGGTGGCAAGGCAGCAGCTTTTCTTGAAAAGGAGTTTGATATCCCTGCCATTATCGGGCCGACTCCTATCGGCATCCGGAATACGGATACCTTTTTGCAGAATCTAAAAAAAATGACAGGAAAATCAATTCCTGAATCGCTTGTCCGTGAACGGGGTATTGCCATTGATGCATTGACCGATTTGACGCATTTGTTCTTTGCAGATAAGAAGGTTGCGATTTACGGCAATCCTGATCTTGTTATCGGTCTTGCGGAATTCTGCCTTGACTTGGAGATGAAGCCGGTGCTGCTGCTTCTTGGCGATGACAACATCTCCTACCCTAACGATCCACGTATTCAGGCCCTAAAGGAAAAGGTCGATTACGAGATGGAGATTATTACAAATGCAGATTTCTGGGAGTTGGAAAACAGAATCAAGAACGAGGGGCTTGAACTTGATCTTATTCTGGGTCATTCCAAGGGTCGCTTTATTGCCATCGACAACGATATTCCAATGGTGCGTGTAGGTTTTCCGACGTATGATCGTGCCGGGCTCTTCCGTCACCCGATTGTTGGCTACGCAGGCGCTATATGGCTCGCTGAAGAGATTGCAAATACGCTCTTTACCGATATGGAGCACAAGCACAACAAGGAGTGGATTCTGAATGTCTGGTAACGGGACGTATGGAATCCGGCAGTTTCAAACACAATTATCACCAGGGAAAAAACAATGCATGCAACTTCTGAAAGTCAATCTCATGGATCAATGCGACGCAAAGAGCGCGAGATTTCGAGCCGCCAGGATATCGATGTGATCATCCGTTCCGCAACAGTCCTGCATCTCGCTCTCGCGGACAACAATATCCCGTTTCTCGTTCCTGTGTTCTATGCGTACGACGGTTCCGTCCTTTATTTCCATTCAGCCCAGGTCGGCAGCAAAATTGAAATCTTAAAGCGGAACAATACCGTCTGTTTCGAGATTTCGGTTGATCAGGGTGTTATCGAAAACGATCTGGCCTGCGACTTTGAAGCCAGGCACCGCACGGTTATCGGTTTGGGCAAGGCCTCGTTTATAGAAGATGAAGCTGAAAAAATCAACATCCTCGATTTAATTGTCGGAAGGTTTTCGGATAAAAAATTTGAGTACCCGAAAGCGAATCTGGTTCATACGGCCGTCATCCGCATTGCTATTGAATCGATCAAGGGAAAAACACACGGCTATTAATCTGTTATAAATATGAAAATAGAAAACCATCCCTGTTTCAATGATGCGTCCCGGCACACGTTTGGACGTATTCATCTCCCTATTGCTCCGAAATGCAACATCCAGTGCAACTACTGCAACCGGAAGTTTGACTGCATGAACGAAAACCGCCCTGGTGTTACCAGCAAAATTCTGTCGCCGAAGCAAGCGATGCACTATCTTGATCAGGCAATGGCTCTTTCTCCAAATATTGCTGTTGTTGGTATTGCCGGACCGGGCGATCCGTTCGCCAACCCGGATGAGACTATGGAAACGCTCCGGCTTGTTCGGGCAAAATATCCTGAAATGCTGCTCTGCGTGGCGACAAACGGGCTTGACCTGCTGCCCTATATTGATGAACTGGCCGCCCTGCAGGTCAGCCATGTGACGCTTACCATCAATGCCATCGATCCTGAGATTGGCGCAGAGATCTATTCGTGGGCCCGGTATAACAAGAAAATGTACCGAGGAATTCATGCTGCAATGTTGCTGATCGCTAACCAGCTTGAGTCGCTTAAAAAACTTAAGGAGGCGGAAGTTACGGCAAAAGTGAACTCCATCATTATTCCCGGTATCAACGACAGTCATGTGATTGAAGTTGCCAGGAAAGCAGCTGAACTTGGGGCCGATATCCTGAACTGTATGTCCTATTACAGCACCACAGAGACCTATTTTGAAAACATACCCGAGCCATCTCCGGAAATGGTCGCAGAAATCCAGAAAGCCACAGGGGTTTATCTGCCGCAGATGATGCAGAAACTTGCCGAGTCTGCAGCATTGCCGAAAAACCCGGAAGAGAAGCGTCCCTATATTGCCGTCGGCAGTCTTGAAGGCGTGATGATCAACCAGCACCTCGGTGAAGCCGAACGCTTTCTTATCTACGCAGTAGAGAGCAATAATGGTGAATATGTTCTTGTTGACTCAAGGAAAGCACCTTCGGCAGGTGGAGGCAAGGGACGGTGGGAAACACTGGCAGCAACATTGATTGACTGCAGGGCAGTGCTGGTCAATGGTGCCGGCGGATTACCCATCAAAGTGCTGAATGCTCACGGCATCGATGTTATGGTTCTGGAGGGCTCCATAGAGAAAGCGGTGAACGCTTGTTTTGGCAAAGAGGAGCTGAGTGACAGCATAAAAATCAATCCCGCCAATGCTTGCGGGCCAAGCTGCAGCAAGTTCGCCGCTCCGGAGCCGAAGGGGAGCTGTGGATGATAACTGCATTTTCAACAATTAATAGCTATGGTTTCTTGATGTGTCCATTTTTTCCGCTGGAAATCGTTAAAAAACCCGTTATATTACAAACGAATTCATGGCCTATCGGCTTTGAATCTATCGAGGTCTCGGCCTGCTGTACCAGCGTAGCAAATCAGCGGCCTTTCTTTTTTGCTGAAATCACTGATTCGATAAAGTCCTCTTTCTTCCACATTGGAGCCCTTCTGATTTTCCATATACTTCGGTCAGCCTGATAGCACGTTACAAACTTGCCTTTCAGATCGATGTTATTTTTGACCATAATCTGAATAACCACAACGAACTGTTCATATTCAACACAAACCCTTGTTGTTGGGTCGTATTTCCCTTTTTTACTATCCCAACCCTGATAAAGTGCAGCATGAGCCGATTCAAGTGTTATTTTTATCCAACTCATACGCTGTGCACGCACGAGTGAAAACACATCTTTTGAACCACGCATATCACTACTTTCATAAAACGCGTGATAAAAGCGAGCTGGATCGAAGTAAACTCTTATACCATCAAAAGTTATAATTGATTTGCAGCAATATTCTCTCTTAAAATGATCATGATACTGTTCTTCATCTTCATAAACGAGAAGTGACGGCAGAGTCATTACCACCCCCCTTTAAGACGAATTTTAAAGACATTGAATTTCTGTTCCCCTTTTGTCGTAGCGATCAATTTTTCGACTCCGAGAGATTTTTCCAGGTACTGAACAACGGCTTCTTTTGCCGAACCGGCTCTAAGCGTTTTATTCATTCGACTGCTTGCTGCACCAAGAAGAAAATCGCACAACTGTATAAGTACAACCTGTCTTGAAGGAAGAGATTGTAAGGTTTTTATTGTCGAAAATATGTTGGATGCGTCAAGATATTTTTTCAATGTATGCAATCGCAAGGGATCACGATTTTTCTTAACATCACAATAGATGTCATATTCATTGAAATCCTGTATCCAATGGTGTAAGAGCTGATAATAAAATTTATAGAAACCAAGCTCACCGTCTTGATTATGAAATTGTAAGTCAAAATTTTCACGTTCTACCGCTATACAACGAAATCGCATATCCGTACCGTAACAGGCAAAAATGTCTATCAGCTCTAAATAAAACGGTAATTTAGATGCCGATATTTTTGACCATTTTATTTCTCCCCATGCATTGTGCTTTGCCCTTATTTCCTTTATTTTTTCCTTCAATTCCAGCCGTAACTCCGAAGGAAGCCAGAGGCTACCAATCATTAGGTAATGCGCATTAGCCTTTTTTGAAGTAAACAGATCAGGATATGCCTCATCACAATAAACCTCAAATTTCATATAATCTCCTGAACATGTTGTAAACAATCACTTTAAAATGGGTGGGGAGAGGGTGACTCAATACTATTTGCGATTTGTTCGCCCAGGCGTTGAGGATCCCAGCAGACGAGAAAGTCCCATTTTCCGAGTCTTCCCCAGTGATTCACCGCTGTAACCCAGCGCCGGGCAGCTTGATACTTTGCCTCGTTCTCTTCACGCGATTGTCCTTTTATTTCGAGCACAAGATGGACTGAATTTTGAAGACGAACGATAAAGTCCGGTTCATAAACCTGCGGGTTTCCGTAGAATTCATAGGGAATATTGAACTCAAGTCGGTCATTTCGCACATAACTGAAAATAGCTCCCTCTTTGGCAAGCTTTTCAAGTTGAAACATGGCAGCCTGCTCCCAAGTCTCCGTGTCGCATGCTACAAAATTGATATGGCTTGCCTCCGTGACCTGCACAGGTTTAACTGTTTTGAAATGAACGCTTGCAGAGCTGCCTATTGGTTTATACCGATTCAGACGAGGCAACAAGGGCGTTTCGCCTTTTTGGTCATCGGGTGAAATAGCTGCGATAAGCAATCCAATGATACGTTGGGTATAGGTTTGTAAACCAACCTCACAGTGATGAAGTCCATTGAACACCACTCGTTCTCGAATATAGAGCTGCACAATCCGAAGCACCTGTGGAAACAAAACACTCCGGCTTTCGCGGCGAATCCTCTCCTTTCCCGGATGTGCGGCCTCGGTAAGTTCTCGAACAACCTCCCGAGCAATTTCAAACTCGATCATCTGAGGGTGAACTGAATCATAGTAGGCCTGTCTGTCAAGCAGTTCAAAACCAAACCCACCATGATCTCCCGGGTGCCCGATCTGATAGCCAACCTGTGGTCGGACAAACGCTGCAGTAGGTGTGCTCCATGGATTCAGCTCTGTTCGTTCGACCTTGTATACATCACATTCAACGAAATTGCGTTTCAGCGACACAACGTAACCTTCAACGATGGGAAAACGAATCTCGAATGCCTTCCGATCCGGTAAAGCCATGACCTCATGTTTCGGGCGATCTTCAGGTGGTGCTCCCCCTCCCGGTTCGCGTCCCTTGAAGGGTATCAGTGAAAACGGCACGCCGAAGATGTCAACATATTCCGCCGTAAGCAGGCCTGTTACAGGATCAGGGGTGTAGTCCATCCTCCTCAAGCCACGACCAACCACCTGCTCACAGAGCAACTGACTGAGGAAGGCTCGGAGACCGAGAATATGCGTGACATTATTTGAGTCCCAACCTTCATTGAGCATGTTTACACTCACCACGCAACGAATATGTTCCCCTGGCTCCCCCGGACGACCCACCGTTGAGACAATCTGACGCAACTCTTCTGCTGCATCTTTCCGGGTAGCTTTCGGGTCTTCACTTTCAGCTGCGGCAAGCAGGTTTGAGTCGATACGCAACGTCACCTCTGCACCCTTGCGATTCCAGAGTTCAGGAAACCCCTTAAGCCCTTGGCCATATTGTTTCTGTGGCTTCGCTTTTTTCTTTTTCCGCTTTGGTGTTTCCTCTTCGTCTTCATCTTCCTCATCGGGAAGGTCAGCAGCAATCAGCTCCTCTCCGGAAATCATTCTATAAAAATGCTCGGCAATATCGGTATTGTCACAGACCACAATCATAACCGGCGGTGTGCGATCCTGTCCGGGATAAGCTTTCTCTATCAGATCAAATTTCTGTTTCCATTCACTGGCCAGAGTCAAGAGAGCATCTTCGGCCTTTCGGTAAACCACCTCTGGCTTCGGCTTGCCACCGTTGAGCTTTTCGCCAGCTTTCAAATTCTTCGTGACATGCTCCCAAAGCTTGAAATATTTCGGATCAGGCCGCCCCGTGTTATCCATCGCGGGCAGACGGGGAATCTTCGTAATTCCGCTCTCTATGGCATCCACAAGCGAAAAATCGCTCACAATCCAGGGAAAAGGAGATCCTTCAGGGTAACCACTGCCCTGAATGTAAAACGGTGTTGCCGACATATCTACACAGAACGCGATGCCACAAGCGGCGTTGATCTTGTCCAATCCGGTAACCCAAACGGTAGCCTCCTCACGCTCCGCCTTTTCCTCCGCAGTGAGCTTCACCGATTCGCTGACAGGGGCTGGCCGATAGGCATGGTGCCCCTCATCGTTCATGACCATCAATGGCTCATTATCCCACAAATCGCCGAGCCGGTTTCTTGCAAATGCCTCCGGACTCTCAGGGCCGCGCCTGATGATGGTTACTCCACCTACATTCTGCGTTTCAGATTCCGGTGCAAGCCAATGCCAGTTCGTCACCAATACCTTTCCCTTCGCCAGCTCAGGGCGTAACGATGTGGGGACTATATCAAACCTGTCATAGTAATTATCATGATCTCCCGGACGGAGCACCTGCAGCCGTTCCTTGATGGTCAGATTCGGGCATACTACCAATGCCCGACAGGGAAAACGGGGATCGCCCGGCTTGGTTCCGCGATTGCAGAAGGCCCACGCAATCAGCATGGCCATCACCACCGTCTTTCCACTACCAGTAGCCATTTTGCAGGCATAACGGGAAATCGGATTCAATCCCAATTCATTGGGAATATCCGCCAGTTTAGGATGCTGCGCAATATGGGTTACCCATTCGTCAGGGCGAGGATTGCGTCCCTCAGCAAGCATGATGAACTCTTCAATTGACAACTTTGGCCGCCATCTCGTTTTCTTTCCCTGAGCCAAAATCTCCCGCAGAAAGATGATGGTTTCAACAGACTCAATCTGGCAGAAAAACAGGCGCCGAAACCGATCTTCGCGCCACCAGTGCCGCAGAAGTTTCTTTGTTGTTTCACTCGCGTTTTCCCAACCTGAAGCCCGCCAGCGCCGAACATCATCCCGCAACGCATTGACTAATGGCAGGTCATCGCGCTCCTCTTCTGCGAGGAGTGACATCTGCGAACTGCCAGTGCGTTCGCTCTTGAACCAATAACTGGCAGGCCGGCGTCCCGTCATTTTGGATGGAATACCGGTAGTGGTATCATAAAGCCAATGCTGATCAGGCTCTTTATAGGGAGAGCAAAGAATCGGGTTCTCGACTGGCTGAATGGGAATCTGGTTTTCATGCATACAAATTCTCCGGGCTGTTAATGGTCAACACGCGCAAGCCCTCATTTCCACGCGGGTCTATCACCTTCACTGCTACCCGCCATTTATCACCTTTGGCAAGGTGTACGGGGCGCGGGAATGGCAAACTTTTCAACCCACTCAAGGCATCAAAGGCATCTTCGTCAATCACATTGGCATCTCCAAGTGCCTTCGACAGCTTGGCCCATTTGCCCTTGTCCGGAAAAAATGCCTGACAAATACAGAAGGTCCGCCCATCATAATCCGTATCAAGAAACCATGCGGCAATTCTACCCTTGTCTGTTGGATAGAGTGTATTGCTTACCGGATCGTATACATCCATGCCTTCAACCTCAATAACAAATTCGCCATCTTCTACCGGCGTCGGTCCTTTGATTCTCGGTGCACTGAAAACAGTAAAAAGCTGGCTGCCTGGCTGGGTCTTAAGCAGGTCACCCATCGCCACATCCGGGCGGATAAGCGCCATGTGCAGGCGAAGCTTGGGATGGCTGCCACTCTCAATTGCATCCTGCGCTGCAGCATCGAAACCAAAGCCTGCAAAAACAACATCGTCATAGCCTTTGCGATTGGCGTCGCGAATAACCTCCTCAACCTGCATCGCCGTCACATTGCCTACTTCAGGGCCAATGCTCACAGCAACACGGCGCCCCTGCATACCGCCATCCATCCATTCGCCTTCAGCATGTATAAGCGCCACACCAACAAGCGGCTCAAACGAACTGAACTTCATATTTTTATTGCCAGGAAAATCAACACCTGTAGCCTTGAGCAGTCGAAGGATCTTGTCGAGATGCACCTCCGCATTAACCACCTCGACATCTCCGTCAAAACTCTCCAGCTCACCCGGTTCACCCCCGATTGGTGAATCAGTGCCAGTCTCAACAGCAATGACGCCTTCCATTGAAAACGGTCCTGTTACCCGCACAACGCCCTTCATCACCTCTGGTTTATCAACCAGCTCCTCCATTTCGGCATTGGCGGCAATACAACCATTGACTTCATCCATCTTTGCCCGCCATGCAGTACGGTAATCATCAAGGGCACCCTGCAGCGACTGTGGCCACTCAGTGTCGGTGTCAAATGGCACTTCCCAATCCTGCCAGCCACCTTTTGGAATTGAGGTTCGGTATGCTTCCGCCTGTTTTGGCGTTACGCCTTTAAGCGGTTTTCGGGCGGGAACAGGGTGTATGAGCTTTGGATTGGTATCGGGCAGCAGCCAGCGACGTTTGTCAGCATCGGTGACAGCATTTGCGCCTTCCTGACGATGCTTTTGCATGAGCTTCTCTGCGAGCTTTTCTTTCAATGGCATCCCAACTGAAGCAACTTCGAGGTTCAAGAGTACCAGCTTTTCGGCAAGTATCGGTTCGTGTCGAGCAAAGATGGGATCAAGCGAACTGTTGCGTGCAATGCTCTTGAGGGTAATATGCGGCACTGTTTTGCACTGGAAGGTCAGTTTTCTGCCTGTTGCGTGACCGGAGTGATCAAGCTCAGAGACCCATGTTCCTTTGGGATTACGATTGACATCTTCAGCGCTCAGCTCACGAAGCCGGTAGAAATCAAATTTCGCAGTCATCAATCGATGCTTTGCCAGCGCAAGCGCCACACGGCTGGTATCGCAGGTAATCCACCTCCGCCCCCACTGCTCAGCCACATAAGCCGTCGTACCGCTTCCACAGGTTGGATCAAGTACAAGATCGCCAGGGTCTGTGGTCATTAAAAGACAGCGAGCAATAACTTTAGTTGTTGTCTGAACGACGTAAATTTTGTCTTGCTCAGCAGTTCCCATCGTGTCAGACCAGAGATTCCCCAGAGCACTAGCAGAAAAGTCTTCAAAATACTTTATGAAATTGACGAACTCACGAGTCTTCAACAAACGCCCTGCTTGTTTCAATCGAGCCATACCAGTAGTGTTGGTCTTCCAACCTCCTTTTTTTGGCCTTTTCACTAATTCACCACACAACTCAAAATCGAACATAGTGGAATCACTCGCTGACTCTGACGTTAATGGATCACCACGCCATGCACGAGCCCCTGTTGGCATTCGTTCCGGAAGTTCTCTTTCATCATCAAGTATTGATCGTGACCACCCCTCGGTAAGTTCGATTCGTGCAAATCTCGCCCCTGCTCCCTCTAGAAAATCTTTGGTTACATATATTGGATTGTACTTCATACAGTCCAAATCTCTCGCATACCACAGGATATAATCAGAGACGTTATCGAGCCGCTCCTCTCCCATTCCACCCGTTTTCTTTACCGTGATGAGAGAAACAAAATTTTCAGAATGAAAGACTTCATCCATCACACACCGCACACGATGCACATTTTCGTCGCTGATCTGCACGAAGATACTGCCAGTGTCAGCAAGAAGCTCTTTCGCCATCTCAAGGCGATCACGCAAGTAGGCAAGATAGGAGTGAATCCCAAGCGTCCATGTGTCACGATAGGCTTTGACCATCTCCGGCTCGCGGGTGAGATCCTGCTCACGATCTTTCACATCACGCTGGCCAAGCTGCGGCTGAAAGTTTGAAGAGAATTTAATGCCATAGGGTGGGTCAAGGTAGATCATCTGTACCTTACCGGCCAGATCTTCACGGCGGGCGAGGCTTGCCATGACCTGGAGTGAGTCGCCGAGAATAATGCGGTTCGACCAATCCACGTCATGCTGATAGAATTGAACCGCCTTTGCATAATCATGTTGCGGGTCGGCAAAAAGGTCTCGCTGAACATCTTCCCTTGCCAATACACGCAAAATGGCCTGAGTAGAGATGCGCTCATGCATATGCAACGCCACCGGCTCAACCTCAAACCACGGCTTTTCCCGTTTTCCACTCCATTCAAGCCAAGGCTCATGACGCTGCAAGGCATCCGCCAAAAGCCGGGCTTCATCCTCGGAAAGTGCCCTCTGCCGGGCTATTGCAAGCAGTTCCGGCAGCTTGTCTGCATGAGCTGCATCCGTCGCAGAGCGCAGCACAGGTGGAAGATGAGGATTGTATTCGTAGCAAATTTTTGATGTTTCCTGAATCCTTCCTTGTGACTCTAGCCCTGCTGGTGGAATATTTTTCCGTTTGGCAGGATATTTGAGAGCAGAAATGAGATCATTCGTATTTGCCTGCTGTGAAGCATCTGATTTTGGTTTACGCGGCATACCATCATTGTTTCAATTGTTCAGGAAAATTTTTCCACAGCAACTTGGCGATATCAATAACTACTTGCAATAATTGATGTTAGAAGTATGGTAAATTTTGGAGTCATAAAAATCAAGAAGTGACAAAAGAAAATGAAATGAAGCATGGTAGCATAGGCGCATCAAAACGCAAGTGATTATTATTTTACAAAAACGCAATACGCAATACAAGTTATTGAAATAATTAAGTGTCTTGTTTGAAATTATTTACAGATACAGTTCATTTTTCCAATAATCCACCGCTGACACCATACGCCAAGGTTGATATGCCAAATATTATGTAAGAGAAAAGGGAAAACTACCCAAAGCCTTGACACTGAAGGGTTTTGGGCTGTTACTGCGATGTTATTTTTTTAAAGGCGTTGGGGGTACCTCCAGCCGTGAACAATATCATTGCTATAAATGACTACATTTCTGAAGAAAAAACTCCAATACAATACATAAATGCATTATTTATAAAGGGTTATACAGAGGGAAATGCCTTGTGATAAAGGGATATATCTATTACCTCTTATCGGTGAAAGTGCACGGCCTCAATCCAGTGTAATACCTCATCTTTTGCATCTTCAGGTGCGTCCATGTGAGTTGAATTCAAGACCACATATCTATTAAGCGGATGCTCGGGCCATTTTTCAAAAACATACCCCCGGCCTTTATCATAGAGAACATCTGTTGTCCCTGCCAATATCCAGATAAGCGGAATTCTTTGAGCGATTTTTGAAGTCGACAGTGGCATTGATGCCATACCTTCAGGGTCATTATAACTGGCATAAATAGCCGCAGTCATGTTGATATCAACATATTTGCCATTATTTCTGTGTGTAAATAATGCCACCTTGTCTCCGCTGCCGCCTTCAATCATCTCGTTTGCTTTTTTGAGACTTGACTGGATGCTCTCTTGAAAACGAACTATGTCCGGGATATGTCCAGGAGCTATAGCTATAACGGCATCAATTTGTTCCCGGCCATAGGCGGTATATGCTATAGCTGCATTTGCTCCCTTACTATGTCCGGCTAAAACGATGACGGTAGAGCCTTTTTTTCGTAATTCCTGAATATTGCTGGTTACAATCTCTAATGCTGCAGAATAATCGACATCATATCCCCTGACTTTACTCCATGGCATTAATGGCGTAAGAACCATATACCCCTTGTTTTGCATCGATCTGGCCAAGGAATTGAATTGTGATGGGTTCCCCCATTTACCATGAATCAATACAACTCCAACCTTGTTTTCAGTGGCGGCACATAAACTGCCAGATATATTCATTATACCTCCGGTTTAGTTGACAAGCCTATAAGTTACGCATAAAAGGAGGTTAACTATACATTTTCAATTATGCCTTTTGATCGAAACACATCGGATATTATACCGTCAAGGCAACATTATCGTAAATGACAAGAGGTCTCAAGGTTTGCAAAAAAAGCACCGGGGAAACACTTCCCGACTCTTGCAGTGTGAGAATTCAACCCTGAAAGATTAATCATAGAGAACCATGAATGACACAACCTCTTATTGAGCCAACTTGATCACTGTGGTTGCAATTTTTCCTTCTGCCACGGTGACAGTTTTCTTGCCTATTTGCTTGAGTTTTTCGTTCCAGGTTGCAATCTCATAAGTACCTGCCGGAACATTAGGGATAGTAAACCTGCCTTCTTGTCCGGTCACTGCCGCATATTGATTATCAGTAATGATAATCCAAACGGACATTTCAGAGTGGACATTACAGTGCAGATGAACGGCGCCGGGTTTATCAAAAGCAATCGACCTGGTGGTACCTGGCTCAAATAGCTTAAGGCTGAATACTTTAGCAGGACTTGTTGAATTGAGAGTACTGTAGACGTTATCGTTGTTTGTAATGTCAATGGTTGACCCGACAGGTATTGTTATTACTTTAGGGACAATTCTCAGATTTTGCTGGTAAACTGATTTATGCTGCGGGACAACCGACCTCTTCACGCCAATCAGGTAAACAACAGTATCTCCTTTATCCTTCAGCAAGGGTGTATCAATAGTGCCGTTGATTGTGCCACCGCAAAAAGCATTCGTCGTGATGATCCCGAAGCTTGTCATGAACAAAGCCGTTTTGAAGATCTTGTTGGCACGTTTTAACCGTTTCATCAGTTTATTATTTGATTGTCCCCTAACCCCTTAATGTTAAGAAAAACTTAAAAAATTTTTGGACTATATAGTAACAATTGTAAAAAAGCCTATCTTTTAGTTTGTTTATTGTGTTCCCAGAATGCCAACATTACGTGATGAGTGTAGCTAACCGATCCATCGCAGTTCTGATGCTTGTCGGAATGCTTATCCAGATAAACAGCGTTTTCTTCTGTTATGGACTCTTCTATTTAAATCAAAAGGCAATAGCTGAAACTGTCTGCGAAAAGAAGACTATGGATTGTTGCGGACACTGTTTCCTCCAAAAAAAAATCGCTGCAACGAGCGAGACTCAGTCAGCACCAACTGAGAAACAGGTGCCAACCAAAACCCAGGAAGAGTTGCTCAACGCAATGCCAGGTATTCTCGCTGATATGCAACACGCTCCGCTGACCGCAACCAATAGTCATATATTTACCTCCGCTCCCTCTTCATTTTTACTCGATGGCGTCTTTCGCCAAATCGACCATCCGCCGAACACCTAACCTCACTTTTCAGAGCTGAACGCGTCAACCCCAAAATCGGGGTAATTAGCTGTCGTTCAAATTTTCAGATGCAGTTGCATTGTTGCATGCACTTGATTAGTCGCATTCGAGCATGGTTTACAATTTGCTCAAGTGCGATGTCACGCATTGCCTTTTAACTCTAATTCAAATAGAAACTATGAAGCCTATAAAATTTCTTACGGCCACGATGCTTATCCTTGGAATCGTGATGAATTCCCTTGATTGTTTCGCCTGCGCTGCTTGCGGCTGCTCCTTGTCGTCCGAGGCAGCTACAGGCTATTCGACTACAACGGGCTGGAGCGTTAGTTTGCAATACGACTACATCAACCAGAACCAATTGCGCACGGGTACAGGCAGCATTTCATCCCCGCAAGTGGCAGCAATCAACGATGCCGGCGGCAGTCAGGAAGTTGAGCATGGCACCATCAACCGCTACATAACTCTGGGCCTTGACTATATACCGAGTGCAGACTGGAATTTAAAGCTGCTGGTTCCCTATATCAACCGAAGCCACACAACCTACGGTCAAGCAACCAGCGACCAGCTCACCCCGGACCAGATAAGCGGTTCAAGCGTCAGCAGTCTCGGTGACATCAAATTCATCACCAGCTATCAAGGCCTGCTCTCCAACCACAACCTCGGGATTCAGCTTGGAGTGAAACTGCCTACAGGTGCTTATGGTGGACCTAATGCAAGTGGCACAGGCACAGTGGGGCGAAACCCGGTGAACTTCACCTCAGGCCCCAACACTGGCGATCTCCTCGATACCAGTCTGCAAGCAGGCACCGGCAGTACTGACCTTATTATGGGGGCATACTACAACAACAAGGTCAGTCAGAATTTCAGTGCTTTTGTCAATTTCCAATTCCAGGCAGTCGTGAAGCAAGAACTGAACCAGCCTGGTGAAGATTACCGTCCAGGAAATCAGGAAGCCTTGAGCTTTGGCATACGTTACGAAGCCAACCCCACAATCGTACCGCAACTTCAGGTAAATATCAACCATAGAAGTCAAGATCTGGGAACACTTGCCGACACTCCTAACTCAGCTGGCACCGCGGCATACCTGAGCCCCGGTGTGAGTGTAAGCATCCTGAAAGATGTGCAGATTTATGGATTCGCGCAACTGCCGATTTATAGCAAGCTTGAGGGATATCAGCTTTTCCCTCATGTAACAGGCTCGGTCGGCTTAGCCTACGCTTTCTGAACTGCATGAGTTAACTTTCGTGGAATCTCTGGATTCCGCTGATAAACTATTATTCAATAATTTCTAAATAATCCCTATGAAACATTTTCATCAATTTTGTATAAAACCGATTGCATTTCTTTTTCTCAGCGTAGCAGTGCCCCTGTCGGCATTTTGTCAGGATGCGATAAGCCCGGAAACCGTTATTACCGGGACGTTAGAAAAAGCAGGTGAGTCACTGGTATCCAAGCGCGTGAAAACCAGCGATACCGCCTCGTTACTCAAAGATGAGCCGGGAGTTACTCTTGCCACAGGCGGTGGCGTTTCGAGCCTGCCGATCATTCACGGGCTGGGAGACGACAGATTAGCAATATGCATTGATGGCATGTGCCTGACATCGTCCTGTGCCAACCACATGAATCCGCCGCTGTCGTACATCGCACCTTCTAATGTGAGCAGCATCGTGGTTAATTCAGGTGCTTCGCCGGTCAGTTATGGAGGCGACAACATCGGGGGCGTCATCCTTGTTGAATCAGATCAGCCGGTTTTCGCCAAGCCGGGTGAGGGAACCAAAGGCTCGGGCAGTGCTTCGACCTACTACCGAAGCGTTAACCAGAGCACGGGGGCTGCATTTTTGGGCGCAGTCGCAAACAGCAACCTCAGTTTTGGAGTTACCGGATCCATCGATCACGCCAAGGACTACAAGGACGGTCATGGCAATACCGTAACATCAACCTATTACGAATCGCGTAATCTTGAGGCCACTTTCGCCATCAAGGGCGATAACAGTCTGTTGACCATCAAGGCCGGACATCAATCAATTCCTGACCAGGGATTTGTCAATCAACAGATGGACATGGTCGATAACAATGCTTCATTTATCAATGCCGCTTATAAGAACAGCTATGCATGGGGCAAACTTGACGCCAAGGTATACTGGAAGAATACCTATCATGAAATGAATGTCGGTGAAGATAAATTAACATTTCCAATGCCGATGATTATGCCGATGGATACCCGCGGCATCGACCTCGGCTATGCATTGAAGACAGAAATTCCATTTGCCGAAAAGAACATCCTGCGCCTCGGCAACGAATTGCACCGCTTTACCCTTAACGACTGGTGGCCACCGGTTTACGGCACCGCACCGATGATGGGTCCGAATACATTCCAAAGCATCATAGACGGGTATCGTGACCGTTACAGCTTGTTTGCCGAATGGGAATCAAAGGTGAGCAAAGAGGTAACAACCATTCTCGGTGTACGCGGCGAACTGGTGAGGATGGATACCGGAAATGTTCAGGGATACTCAAACACCATGATGTATGCTCCTGATGCAGCAGCCTTCAATGCACAGGATCATGCCCGCAGCGACAACAATCTGGACATAACCGCATTGGCAAGATTCGAGCCTTCACCATATGCCACCTATGAGATTGGTTACGCCCGCAAAACCGAATCTCCGAATCTCTACGAACGCTACGCATGGTCGACCAACTGGATGGCCAGCGGGATGATCAACTGGTACGGTGATGGCAACTATTATGTGGGTAATCTTAACCTTCGTCCGGAAGTTGCACATACCCTGAGTCTTTCGGCAAACTGGCATGATAGCGAGCGGAAAAACTGGGAAGTAAAGGTAACCCCTTACTATACGTATGTTCATGATTACATTGACGTGAATGTGATTGGAAGCACGACCTATGGTGAAAGCTCGTTCAACCAGCTGCAGTTCGCCAATCACGATGCCCGGATCTATGGCCTTGATATCTCAGGCAAAGTGGCCCTATGGACAAGCAGCAGCTTTGGACACGGCCAACTCAATGGCACACTTGGTTATGTTAACGGTCGCAATCTCGACACAAGAAACAGCCTCTACCACATGATGCCGCTGAATGGCTCCCTCACACTGGAACAGAAAATAGCCGGTTGGACTAATGCTATTGAGGCGCAAATTGTCGGAGGAAAGAGTGACATTGATCCTTTACGCTATGAACCCACGACGCTTGGCTACGCCCTTGTCAATCTGCGCACGGCATACCAATGGAAAAACCTGCGTCTGGACGTTGGCATCACGAACCTCTTCGACAAGTTCTATTATCTCCCGCTCGGTGGGGTCAACTTCGACAATTATATGTCAAGCGGCTGGATGGGAGCGATCGTACCGCTTGCCGGACAGGGTCGTTCGTTTAATGTTGGTATAACACAGATATTCTAATCTTTAAAAAATCATCATCGCTGATGGGGTAGACATGAAATCTGCCCCGTCAGTCAGGTGAAAACACGATAATAAAACTGAAAAACAGTAATTCACTTACCAATTTCAACTCAAAGGACATTATGAATAAATCTCTGAAGTTACTTTTTATAGCAGTAATGGCCATGCTCCTTTCAAACAATGTTGCAATCGCCAACGCGGCAGATGACGCCAAAAGCTTTTTCGAAAGTGCTGAAACAAAGTTCGGTAAATGCGATTACTATAGCGCCATAGCCGATTACACAAAAGCAATTGAACTTGACCCAAAATCGAGTGAGGCGTACTTGAACAGGGGCGAAGCAAAATCAGAAAACGGTGATAAACAGGGAGCCATACTGGACTTCACAAAAGCTATTGAACTTGACCCGAACTATGCAGATGCTTACAACAACCGGGGCAATGCAAAATCTGATCTTGGTGATCATCAAGGGGCAAAAGCTGACTACACTAAAGCAGTCGAAGTCAACCCCATATATGTGTCGGCCTACATTAACCGGGCAGCAGTAAAATTAGACACAGGAGATCTCCATGGCGCCATAACAGATTTACTGGTCTCGGCAAAACTCGGTGATCTTTCAGCCCAAAAATGGCTGGCTAATAACGGAATATCCTTTTTGTGACCATGGAAATCAGTGCCGCCATAAATAAAGCCAAGATTCCCGATCTAATAAATGGCGGCATTGAAATTCGTCCTGATAGGAATAATAGAAACTGGAAAGCTGATACAAGTTCGCCGCTCCGGAGCTGAAGGGCAGCTGCGGATGAAGCAGATCACGGTTTTGAAGTTATTTCAGGGTACAGGTCTACTCCAAAGAAAACGCTTCTGTTGATTTCCGGTCTTCCCCATCCTATCTTGGCCCCTTTTCATTCGATGAATGGGAAGGGGCCGGAGGTTCGGACAAAGTTCAGAAAATATTCTGACGCACCCATCCAGCCATCCCACCTCAAGCAATGCTTCTTCTGAGAACCCCTTCTCACCACTGACCACAAAAAACCAATCGCTATTGTCGAAAGCGAAAAAAACGCCATCACCGCCACTATATTTATTCCCGACGACCACCTTGATGTACACAATCCGGCATTATGAGCACAAAAACCGGTAATTCTTTTGCTTATATGCAATTAATGCCGTATTTTGGCAATACATTCATGATAGACAAGAATGCAGACGGGCTCTATTGGCCCGACTTGTTGAAGGATGCCAGAGTAGCAATAATCAGGTATCTGCGTATGTACCTCCCAGTCAGACATTTTCAGCGGCAGTTGCACTCTTGGTGATATTGTGTACTCCTTCAAGGAGCAGATGCAGATTGATAAGGTCATACCTTCAACAAGATCGGATGAGGTTTTAATTGATCTTGTGTTGATTTAGGCTGAACAATATTAGGCATAAATACAGGAAAATATTCGAAATGCCAATCATTTCAATGTTTTACGGAATCATTATCCGTTTGTATCTTCTCGATAACAAACATCACAATACCCCGCACTTCCATGCGAGATACGCGGAATTTGAAGCTTCTTTGGGTATCGAGGATGGAGAAATTTTGGCTGGTAATCTGCCTCGCAAGCAACTGCGGCTTGTGCAAGCATGGATCGAATTACATCGCGATGAATTAATGGCTGATTGGGAGTTAGCGGTTAATGGAGAAGAACCATATAAAATTACACCACTGTGAGGTCTTGTATGTATTGGGATGCAAAAGTTGTCAAACCGTTACCTGATTATCGCATTTATGTTGAAATCGAAGATGGTCGCCAGGGTGTCTTTGATATGAAGCCTTACCTTGATCGCGGTGTTTTCCATGAACTTAAGGATGAGCATTATTTCAATAAGGTGGGTATTCTTTTTGGCGCTGTTACCTGGCCGCACGAACAAGATATTGCGCCAGATACTTTGATTGAAGATATGGTGCCGGTTGAATACATGCCTACTTTCCCATAATAATCTTGTTGATAAGATGTAGCTAACAGGCTACATTGAGGCTATGATGGAAATTCGTAAAACTTGTAAATCGTTATCGGTACTTCCTATAATTGATACCGAACTGCTGCATTTTCAAGCTCAGCACCCTGCGAGTCAGGCCTAATTTCTCGGCAGCATGAGATATATGCCCTTTTTGACTCGACAGGGCTTCTATAATCATTTCGTATTCAATGGTGTCCAGTTTTGCATGAAGACTTTTTTGAGTATCCGTAGTCGAAAGAACGGGAGTTTGCAGCGACAAGGGGATGTCGTCCGCATGGATGACCCTGTCTTCTGAAAGAATGACAGCTCTTTCAATGACGTTTTCAAGCTCCCGGATATTGCCTGGCCATGAATAAGCAAGCAGCATCTCCTGTACGGCCGTTGCAATTCGTTTGGTTTCTTTACCGAATTTTTTGACAAAATGGGCAGCAAAATACTCGGCAAGGGTGATAATGTCGCCTTTTCTTTCACGCAATGGGGGAATGATTATCGGAAAGACGTTTAACCGATAGTAGAGATCTTCCCTGAATGTTCCGGCTTCCACCATCTTGGTCAAATCGCGGTTTGTGGCGGCTATGACTCGAATATCCACCGTAATCGGCTTGTTGCCGCCGACATGCTCAAAGGTTCTTTCCTGTAAAACCCGCAACAGCTTTGCCTGCATAGGTAAGGTTAACTCGCCTACTTCATCGAGAAAAATTGTACCCCCGTCGGCATCTTCAAATCGGCCTTTTCTTGCTCTGTCTGCTCCGGTAAAAGCACCTTTTTCGTGACCAAAGAGCTCACTTTCTATAACGCTTTCGGGTAAGGCGGCGCAATTGAATTTCACAAAGGGTTCATCAGCTTCTCCACTATTGTAGTGAATCGCACTGGCAACAAGTTCTTTGCCGACACCGCTTTCCCCCAGAATCAACACTGTTGATCGTGTTTTGGTGATTTTATTGATCAGGGCGTAGACTTCGAGCATGGGTTTTGAATTGCCTATGATATTTGAGGGATGAAACTTTTCCTTCAGAGCATTCCGCAATCGCTCATTTTCAATTTTCAGGGGGGTTTTATCATCATTCTCAAGCAGGTAGAGTTCAACGGCCTGAGCTATCATTGCTGCAATAACGCCAAGTATCTCGACATCGTAATGCAGTAACTGAGGGTGATCAGAAATTCGCTCTACACTGATGGCGCCTAATACTTTTTTACCCCGAACAATAGGGATGCAGACGAAAGAGCGGTCTGAATATTGAAGTTTGGACAAACTTTTGGTTCTATTGAGAAAATTAGGTTCTTCGCTGATAAGCGGAACAATAATTTTTTCTCCTGTTTCCACAACTTTTCCTGTAATACCTTCTCCAATGGAGTAGACTCCTCGGGTCTCTTCCTCTTTTGTAAGCCCGATACTGTCGTGAATAAATATTTTTCCTGTTCTGCTGTTGAAGAGGCTGACAGTTCCTCTTTCCACCCCCATATCCTCTTTCATTATTTTCAGCAGTATAGAGAGTGTATCTGAAAGGTTTTCACTCTCAGAAACTGCTTTACTCATTGAAAATAAAGGCGAGAGTATTTCGGAATGGCATACCGCTCCAGGATGCAATGGAGATACCTTAAACTCTTTTATGGTACAGAAGTGTAATGGCTTGTGAGTTTTAGTATTCATAGCTGTTTCATTGTGGCGTGAAACAAGAGATAGTTTTCAAATAATTTGATGGCATCGATCCCTCTGGTTTGAGCCATGCGTTGCCGAATGTCTTTGAGGAACTCGTCTATTTGATCATTTGATAGATCATACCCCTTGTCATCAGCCAGATGGCGAATCGATTTTCGACCGGAGTGTTTCCCCGGAATGAAGGCTCTTTGTCCACCCATAACTTCAGGGGAAAAGAGCTCATAAGTTGACGGCTCTTTGAGAATTCCATCAACATGAATACCTGATTCATGCGTGAAGATTTTTTCTCCGAAAATCGGCTTTCTTTCAGGTATGGAAATACCTGTCCACGATGAAACGGATAGGCACAACTCTTTTAACACAACAAAATCAAAGTCTGGAATACCACCTTTGAGGCAATGGATAACGCCTGCAAATTCTTCAAGTGAGGTATTGCCTGCTCTTTCCCCAAGACCTAAAACAGAGCATGATAGCACAGCCGCTCCACTCTCCCAGGCAGAGAGAGCATTGGCAGTTGCGAGTCCGAAGTCGTTATGCCCATGAAAGTCAACCGGGATGTGAAGTCCATCGGAGAGATACGTGATCCTTTCGGCAACCTGGGCTGGTGTCATAATGCCAAGCGTATCGGCGAAGCGAACTCGTTGTGCCCCAAGTTGCTCTGCTGCTACAAACATTTGTTTGAGAAAAACAGGATCGGTTCTTGATGCATCTTCAGCTCCGAAAGAGAGCGTTGCACCTTCTTTTATGGCAAAAGAGAACACCTTTTCCATTTGTGGAATTATCCAACTCCTCTTTTTATCCATCTTTTTCTCGATCATGATGTCGCTGGTTGGAGCAGAGAGATGAATGGCCGTTACTTCAGCTTGCAGGGATGCAATGACATCTTTAATGAGAATCTGATTCCAGGATAAAATTTCAGCTTTGAGATTGAGGCCTTTCAATGCTTTCAAGATTGTCTGTTTTTCTTCTCCCATTGACGGGATACCGGCTTCGATGATGCTGACACCTATGCGATCCAATTCCCGGGCAATATGAATCTTTTCAGCGTTGGTAAAGTATATGCCTGGGGTTTGCTCTCCATCACGCAACGTTGTATCAAGAAAGATTGGTTTTAGCTTTTGCATAACATCTTTGATAGAGTTCTTGCTGTTGAATGCTCATCGTTATCAGTTTTGAAAAACATCGGAACGCAGGCCTTTGTGCAGCTCGGCATCGAGCATGGCTGTCAGTTCTTCATAGTCATTATTAAGGAGGTATTCCCATGAAGGAAAACTGAATGGTTTTTCCCAATTGACACGGCCAGCAAGATCAAAGTCACCAGAACCCAATGCGTTCTGCATAATATTGCTGTGGAAATAATTGATGATCGGCCTGCACTCTTCAATTCTGGAGGTTTTAACAAACAGGTGCATAGGAGCCAGCAAGGGACCATCTTCAAATTCAAGCACCGCCGCACGTTTTTGTGGAGGCAACTGTATGGTGGCAGCACTCGGCACAAGGTTGAACGGTGTACGGCGTGCTTCGTTGGAATCGAGACTCTTGAGGATTACATCAAGATCCCAGATGTTCCGAATATTAGCAGCAAAATCTGTTGCAGCACTGCTGCCGAACTGTTCCTTCATCAGCATTAGCAGCATTGCTATACTTGTACTGCCTTTATACCCAGGTAACGTTATAAGATTTTTGTACAGCGGATCCACCAGATCGCTCCACCGATTTGGGCAAGGCACGTAAGGGGGTTTTATTGATAAATCACAAACCACCGACCAATAGCCTGCTGCGTAAATGCCCATATTGCTCCGCCGCAAGGGATTGCTGAACGTTTCAGGCATAGTTTTCAAGGCTTCATCACTGGTTATTCCTGTATAAATATCAGTATCGATAAACTTCTCCCGAAACCTTCTGGAGAGCACTGTCTGTAAACTTGATACAACGAGCACGTCAGGAAGGTCCTCTTCGGTTTGAGCAAATTTCAGGTAGATTTCGATGCCCTGGAAATCACCATCGATAAGCAAAGGGAAGTGGATGGGAATGCCATGCGATGCATTGTAGAGTTCAACAAATTCATCAATAGCCATTTTGGTTACCATTTTGAGATGGCAAGGCATATCCATGAAAAGATTGATGGCTCCTTTTTTAATCAGTGGCTTGACTCCGCAGGCAGCAACTACCTTATTGATCAGCTCTGACATTGTTATTAGTGAGTCTTCCATGGCAATATTGGTTTAGGCTGTACTGGATTATTGAGCGTTCAGGCTATTATGCCTTTAGTAATGATGATCATACGTTGCAAGGTATTCGCTATGTTATGATGGTAATAACGATAGCAAAAAAAAGAGCCCCTATATTTCCCCTCTCATTACTTCAGAGACTTGGATAACAGAATGAGAGAAGACATTCAACGCCGGCGTCATTATAACTTCGATTATATAACGAAACACAAAAAAACACATATTTTACTACAATAACAAGATACGAAAACAACCGTAAGTATGAAGACAAATATTCACTTCTTCAAAATAAATTAACAGATTTAGCTTTAATATCATTAATAAATTATGCGTTATCCGCTTTCTGCTTTATTTTTCAAGGTGGCGTCGATTTATTTTAGGGTTTATCCTTACCTTTGCATTCGGGAGTGATGGCAGTTCCTTTAGTGGAATACCATTCTTTAAAAAAGTCTTGGTTATTACGAGCGATATATAGATTATGTCATAACGAATACTGTATTCAATAAGGTACCCTTTTTTACAATAAGAGTGCCGCATTACAACTCAAACAGAACTAACAATGACTCAGGCAATGAAGAAGATTGTGCTCCTCTGCTTTACCCTCTTGATGATGGCCAAGACAGCCATGGCCGGCGAGCTGAACCTTTCGGTAGCGGCAAGTCTTAAAGAGGTGATCAATGAGCTGACGGCAAGCTATACGGCAAAACATCCGGGCACTGTTTTTCTGAAAAACTTTGGTCCTTCAGGAACCCTGGCCGGTCAGATAGAAAACGGTGGGCCTGCCGACATTATTATTTCTGCAAATACCGAATGGGTTGATTATCTGAACAACAAAAAGCTTGTTGATGCTTCAAGCATCAAGACTTTTACCTACAATTCACTTGTCTTTGTAGGTAAAACCAGTAAAAAAGTTTCCTCTTTGAAAGACCTCACGAAACTGGATAAGATTGCTATAGGGAGCCCGAAAAGTGTGCCTGCCGGTGAATATGCTATTGCGGCTATAACAAAAGCAGGGTTAGCCAGTCAGCTTACCAACAAGCTTGTTATGGCTAAGGATGTTCGTGAGAGTCTTATGTATGCTGAACTTGGTGAGGTTGATGGTGCATTTGTTTATAAAACCGATGCGCTGCAGGCTCAAAAATCAAAGCTTCTCTTTACCGTACCGCAGGAGCTCTATCCAAGAGTGGTTTACCCAATGGCGATTACCATCAAAGGAGCAAAGAACGATGACGTGAAGGCTTTCCATGTCTTCCTGCAGTCCGATGAGGCAAAATCGGTTCTCAGTAAATACGGCTTTGCCCTGAAATGATCTTTTTTTTGTTCTTGCATACATGCAGTTAACACCGGAAGATATCCTTGCCATTTGGCTGTCGCTGAAAATTGCACTTACAGCGACAGCTTTTGCTTTACCTTTCGGGTTTGTTACAGCATGGCTGATCGTGTTCAAAACATTCAGAGGGAAAATAGTGCTGGAAGTTCTTATCAATCTTCCGCTGACATTGCCGCCGGTTGTCATCGGTTATTTTCTGCTTTTGCTGCTTGGCAAAAACGGGTGGCTCGGGCAGCTCCTCAATGAATCAGGATTCCCCATCATTTTTACCTGGAAAGCTGCCGTGATTGCCTCGGTCACAGTCGGATTTCCTTTGCTTGTCCGCTCAATACGTCTTGGCATGGAGTCGATCGACTTGCAGCTTATCGAGGCTTCACGGACTCTTGGAGCATCATGGCCGGATAGTTTGCTGACAATTATTTTACCGCTGTCGCTTCGAGGTATTATCGCCGGTTCGTCTCTGATGTTTGCAAGAAGTCTTGGGGAATTTGGAGCTACAATTATTGTTGCCGGAAATATTCCCGGAAAAACACAAACCATTCCTTTGGCCATTTATGATTATGCCAGTTCACCTTCAAGCGGCAAAATGGCTCTGACACTTTGTATGATTTCGGTAATTATTTCAGTGGCGGTGCTTTTGCTGCATGAAGTTCTTGGCAAACAACTCGATCGAAGGAGCTTTCTATGAAACTCCATATTGATCTTGAAAAAAAGCTGGGGAAAATTTTTATCCAGGTCAAAACTGAAGTGTCAGTGGAACGAATCGGAATATTTGGCGATTCGGGCAGTGGCAAATCTACGCTTGTAAATTTTATTTCAGGCCTTTTACTTCCTGACAAAGGTGAAATTATTCTTGATGGAGAGTGCCTGTTCAATAGTCAGAAGGGGATCAATATCTCACCTGAGCATCGACGCATTGCCGTTGTTTTTCAGCGTCCAATGCTCTTTCCACACCTGAGCGTCAAAAAAAATCTTTTGTACGGTTATAAACGATGCCGTGCGGAAAACAGAAGGATCAAGCCGGAAACTCTGATTGATCTCCTTAAACTGCATCCACTTCTTAAACGTGGCATTGAAAATCTTTCTGGCGGAGAAAAACAGCGGATTTCTTTGGGTAGAGCTATCCTTTCAAACCCTCGGCTTCTTCTAATGGATGAGCCTCTTACAGCTCTTGACGATACACTGCGATACCAGATTATACCCTATCTTAGGAGTGTGAGCGAAGAGTTTTTAATCCCTTATATGTTTATATCGCACTCTCTGGCGGAAATGCAATTGATGACTGAAAGTGTTCTGGTGTTGAACAATGGGCGACTTGTAGAAGAGACTACTCCGGAAGGTCTTGCAAGAAACCGAATGGCAATAAGCCAGAATGGTTATCTAAATCTATTGCGCCTGACCAATCCAGTTGATCATAAGGGTTTATTTGCCTACTGCTGGGGTAACAATACCCTGCATGTTTCAGATGGAAATATCAATGGGGATGCGTTGTTTGAACTCTCTTCCCGAGAAATTATTCTTTTTAAAAAGCATCCGGAAGCCATCAGTGCCCGCAATCTTCTTTCTGCCAAGGTTATGGAAATATTTAACTCAGAAGGACGAGTGGGCATTGTTCTCTCTATTAACGGGGAAAAACTTGTTGCGGAAATTGTCAGATCCGCTGCTGATCAGCTGAACATCATACCAGATACAACTATTTTTGCCGCCATCAAGGCCTCTTCCTTCAGGAGGCTGACCTGAACTTTGTGCCAACATCATGGCAATGTAGATACCTCTCTTCTGCGCGTCTTGTAGCCAATGCCAAACTCAGCCGACTGGCACCGAAGGAGTGGACTCGTCGCCGCAGGCTCTTTAGCGATCTTCATCAGTAGTTGATCGATGCTTGATTTGTGCTGTCTCTCCAAATTCCTGCTCCATTTCGGCGAAAAAAATTAACGCACAAAAAACGATTATCAGAAGCACTTTACATGTCTGTACTGAAGTCTTTACACTTTCTATTTAGTTATGATAATGTATTTTATCATAACTAAATAGCGAGATTTTAATTTACATCCCGGCTACTTTTAAAGATAATACTGCGAACTATAAATCTGAAGCATGCTGCAAATTTCGTTAGATTCGTTTGTTGTTTTGATGACAAAGTCATTACTTGAGCGGAAGCCGCCTCCCTGTCTTTGAGCTATTTTAAACATCCGATAAGTCTTCCCGAGCCGTTTTCCTGACCGGCAAAAAAAAAGCTCCGTAACAACATAACTGTTACGGAGCTGTAGGTCACGGTTAAACCCACAATCATTTTACTCTGGTATCTTCCGAAAAAGAATCCTCAGGCTTCTGAGCCTTCAGCCTCAACTTCGAAGTGAACCTTTACGGTGATATCCATAAAGATTTTCGCGTCGGCCTCATACTTGCCGA
>Ga0214236_1000095_pt1 | contig 41338 bp, 47 predicted proteins | sample TroBogypolimnion_11_FD_153074 | JGI IMG/M metagenome (GOLD analysis project Ga0214236, IMG submission 153074) | Freshwater microbial communities from Trout Bog Lake, WI - 28JUL2008 hypolimnion | ecosystem: Environmental > Aquatic > Freshwater > Lake > Hypolimnion/Profundal zone | place: Trout...
GATTTAGGTAGACGCGTTGCGCCTTTCAACCTGTGAACCATTATACAGGATTTACGGGCATTGTCAACCCCTTTCTAGCCCTATCCTACCCTTGTACCCCCACCCCCACATTTTTGAACGGGTCCCATCTGGGCGCTAGTGCGCCCTATTCCACACAAAATATTCTGTAAAATTTTAAAAATGGGTCCCCTAAGTATGTATATGCGCCGAAATATTCTGTAAAATTTTAAAAATCGCCCTATCCCCCCTGCATTTTTCCCAGCCTATATAAAAAAAACGTTACATGTAACACCCCCCATACCAAAAATAATTGGCATACTCAAAAAAAATATAGTAATATGTGGGAACAATTTGCTTACAACCCTATGGTAACGATGCAAAACATGAATGAAATGCTGGATTATAGTCCAGAGGAACCCGATGTTATTCTTCCACCTATTGAACGGGTCGACGAAGATGAAGTGCTGTTCGCAAAGAACATAACATACCGTGAAGAAGTAAGGGCGCGAGCAAGGTCCGTACTGGAATTGATGGACCACGGCATGCAAGTTGATGAGAATGAGCAAACCCAACGCAACGCCACCGAGATATTTACCGAAAAAGCAGACTTAGCAACGCACGCTGAGAAGCCAGATGTGATATTACGCCTTGAGGCGATGCTAACTGAGTATGACCATGAGGTTGTGCAAGAAGCAGTGCAGGTTCGGCGGTATATAATGAACCGTCTGATGGATGAGTCGATGACCGCAACCAAACCAAGCGAGAGATTGAAGGCTCTAGAGCTGCTGGGTAAGGTAACCGAGGTAGGAATGTTTACGGAACGTCAAGAAATCACCATAACACACCGCACCACATCAGAAATTGAGGAGGAGTTGGAGAAAACGCTGACCCTTTTACTAAATCCAACGTCAAAAATGTACGAAGTCCCACCTGCTAATGCACAAGCAATCAAAGATATTGAAATAAATATCTAAATGAACCTAACGCATGAGCAATTACTTGACATAAAGGCGAATCTGCACAAGATTCCAGAAGCTAAACGCCCCAAAGTCTTGGAATTGCTAACGGAGTTACTGGCAAGGCAGCAAAACGACACAGCTCACATGAATTTTCTTGACTTTGTTAAGAAGGTGTGGCCCGGATGCATACTGGGTAGACATCACATCATCATGGCGGAGAAATTTGAGGCAGTTGCACGAGGGGAAATCAAAAGATTAGCTATTTCACTGCCACCACGCCATACAAAATCAGAATTCGCATCATATTTACTACCAGCATGGTTCTTGGGTAACTATCCAGAGAAGAAAATCATGCAGGCATCACACACTGCAGAGCTTGCGGTGAACTTCGGGCGTAAAGTCCGTAACTTAATTGACTCAGATGTATACAAAGGGATTTTCAGGGATGTTACCCTACAGACAGATAGTAAAGCGGCAGGTCGTTGGGGAACTAACAAGGGAGGAGTATATAATGCTCTGGGTGTTGGTGCGGGTGCCGCTGGTATGGGTGCCGATATATTTATTATTGATGACCCTCATAACGAGCAGGATATTATTAATGGTAATCTAGATGTTTTTGACAAGGCTTGGGAATGGTATCAGTCAGGTCCACGTCAACGACTACAACCGGGTGGTGGAATCATCGTGGTTCACACGCGCTGGTCAAAGAAAGACTTGATTGGGAAGTTATTAGACTACGCAGAGAAGAATCCAGACGCTGACCAGTGGGAATACATAGAGTTTCCTGCTATTATTGGCGAAGGTACCGACCATGAGGAGTCAATGTGGCCTGAGTTTTGGACATTACCTGAATTAAAGAAGATACAAAACACAATTAGCCCGCATTTATGGAATGCGCAGTATATGCAGTCACCGACATCAGAAGGTGGGGCACTAATTAAGAAAGCATGGTGGCAGATATGGGATAAAGACCGTCCGCCACAGTGTGAGTTTACAATTATGTCGCTAGATGCGGCACAAGAGGCTACAAATCGTTCAGACTTTAACGCATTAACAACTTGGGGCGTTTTCTTTAACGAAGAAACCAATAACTATAATATAATATTGCTAAATTCTATTAAAAAGCGTATGGAATTCCCGGAACTTAAGGCTATGGTCCTTGAGGAATATAAGGAATGGCAGCCAGACTCATTTATGGTAGAGAAAAAATCTAACGGCGCTGCTTTATATCAGGAGCTTCGAAGGATGGGTATTCCCGCGGGAGAATTTACTCCGGGCAAAGGGCAAGATAAGATTAGTCGGGTTAATGCAGTGACAGATTTGTTTTCTTCTGGAATTGTATGGGCACCAGATAGACGTTGGGCTAAGGAAGTTATTGATGAATGTAATGACTTTCCAAATGGCGAACACGATGACTTGGTCGACTCGACGACTCTCGCGCTAATAAGATTCAGGCAGGGTGGGTTTATTCGTTTACCAAACGATGAAGCAGAAGACAGCGTACTATATCGATATAAGAAAAAAGCAGCTTACTATTAAAGGACATAACAATGGCAATTGATAAAAGTTTATCCCAAGCTCCGCAAGGACTTGACCAGTTAGACCAGATGGAAGAAGGACCCGCACTAGAGATTAGTATTGAGGACCCAGAGAGTGTTGAGATTGGTGTTGATGGTAAACCTATTCTTAGTATAGAAAACACCGAAGATACACCAGAGTTCGAAGCTAACTTAGCTGAGGAGATAGATGACCGTGTCCTAGTTACATTAGCATATGAGTTAATGGCTGACTTCGAAGACGACGTTGCTTCTCGTAAGGATTGGATACAAACATATGTAGATGGTCTTGAGCTATTAGGTTTAAAGATTGAGGAACGTTCTGAACCTTGGGAAGGCGCATGTGGTGTGTATCACCCACTATTAAGCGAGGCTGTTGTTAAGTTCCAAGCTGAGACAATGATGGAAACGTTTCCAGCAGCAGGTCCAGTTCGTACACAAATCATTGGTAAAGCTACACCAGACAAGAAAGAAGCGGCAGCTCGTGTTGAAGAAGACATGAATTACCAGTTGACTGATGTCATGAAAGAGTTCCGCCCTGAGCATGAGCGTATGTTATGGGGTCTAGGTCTAGCAGGTAACGCGTTCAAGAAAGTGTACTTTGACCCAGCACTAAATCGCCAAACGTCAATGTATGTTACAGCTGAAGATGTGGTAGTGCCATATGGTACATCAAGTCTTGAGTCAGCCGAACGTATTACGCATGTAATGAGAAAGACAGAAAACGATATCCGCAAGCTACAGAGCGCAGGATTCTATCGTGATGTTGAGCTAGGTGAGCCAACATATAACTTAGATGAGGTAGAGAAAAAGATAGCTGAGAAGTTAGGCTTCCGCGCTTCTACTGATAACCGTTTTAAACTCCTAGAGATGCAAGTTGAATTAGACTTAGAAGGCTATGAGCATGAAGACGATGATGGAGAACTTACAGGGATTGCACTTCCATACATTGTAACTATTGAAGTAGGCACGGCTACAATCCTAGCTATTCGCCGTAACTGGAAACCCGACGATGAGTTTTATCAAAAACGTAACCACTTTGTCCATTATGGATATATTCCCGGCTTTGGTTTTTATTGCTTTGGGCTTATCCATCTTATCGGTGCTTTCGCTAAGTCTGGCACTTCTCTCATTCGTCAGCTTGTTGATGCTGGCACCTTGGCTAATTTACCGGGGGGTTTTAAAACTCGTGGATTACGTGTTAAAGGTGACGATACACCGATAGCTCCCGGTGAGTTTAGAGACGTAGACGTACCATCAGGTACAATGCGCGATAACATCATGCCATTGCCATATAAAGAACCTTCACAAGTGCTTATGGGATTATTAAGCATGATTGTGGATGAAGGTCGCAAGTTTGCTGGTGCTGCTGATATGCAAATATCAGATATGTCTGCTAACTCACCAGTAGGTACAACGCTAGCTGTATTAGAGCGCACATTGAAAATGATGAGTGCAATTCAAGCACGTATTCACTATTCAATGAAACAAGAGTTTAAGTTACTTAAAGATATCATTCGTGACTTTACTCCTGACGAATATGAGTATGACCCAGACCAAGGTGACCGCAGGGCTAAGAAAGAGGACTACGACCAAGTGTACGTATTGCCTGTATCAGACCCGAACGCAGCTACGATGGCACAGAAGGTCGTTCAATATCAAGCAGCCTTACAGCTGGCTCAGACAGCGCCACAGCTATATGATTTACCACTACTTCACAGACAGATGTTGGAAGTTTTAGGTATTAAGAATTTCCAAAAACTTGTGCCTATGGCTAGTGACTTATTGCCGACTGACCCAATCAGTGAGAATCAAAACATTCTTAAGGGTAAGCCAGTTAAAGCGTTCCTATACCAAGACCATGTATCACATGTGCAAGTCCATCAATCAATGATGCAAGACCCACATGTACAACAATTGGTAGGCATGAACCCACAACTCGCGCAACAGTTACAGTCTGCAATGTCAGCTCATATTATGGAGCACTTAGGCTTTGAGTATCGCAAACAAATGGAAACAGCTATGGGTGGCTCATTACCTCCATACGTTGACCCATCTGATGATAGCCAAGAGCAAGAAGTTATGCCTCCACAAATTGAGTCACAAGTTGCACAAATGGCAGCTAAAGCATCACAACAATTGTTAGGTCAACATCAGCAAGCAGCGCAGCAAGCACAAAATGCGCAAACTGCTCAAGACCCGATTATTCAAATGCAACAACAAGAGTTACAACTTAAGCAACAAGATATACAACGTAAAGTGGCTAAAGACCAATCTGATGCACAGTTCAAAGCACAACAGCTTGCAATTGACCAACAACGTGTAGCAGGACAACAACGTATATCTGCAGCGCAAATGGCTATAAACCATTCAAATACTACGGACAAATTACAGGCAGACCAGCGTCTGAAGGGCTTCCAAACAGCAGTAGATGTACATAAGCATCAAACTAATATTGAGCATCAACAAGGAACGGCAGCTAATAACCAAGGGCATCAACAAGGTATGGCATTTAATGAGCAAGAGCATCAAATGAAACTGCAAGAAATGCAACACAACCTGCAGCAAAAATTAACGGAGAAATCCGTACAACCAAAACCAAAATCACAGAAAGGTGAATAATGGACAGAAATCTTGAATTTCTTTTATCGGAGTTTAAAGACCGTATGGAAATGCTTTCCGAAGCAATACTACGCGGTAATTGCCCTACGATAGAAGAATATAGATACATATGTGGTCAGCTACGAGGACTCGAAGCCGCATGTGGAATTATTGCAGACCTCAAACAACGAATGGAGAACTCGGATGAGTAACCTAAACTTAGCCCAAGCTATCGACCTCACAGGGTTGGCAACAAAGGCTAGACAAGATGCTTCAATAGAAGCAGAAGAAGGCGACAAAGAAAAGGCATCACAAATTCCTACCCCAACAGGCTATCACATCCTTTGTGCTATTCCTGAAATGGAGAAAGAATACGAAAGTGGATTAGCAAAAGCTGACACAACAATGAAAATGGAAGAAGCGCTAACAACAGTATTATTTGTTGTTTCGTTGGGACCAGACGCATATAACGATGAAAAGAAATTTCCATCAGGTGCATGGTGCAAGGAAGGCGACTTTATTTTAGTTCGTCCGAATTCAGGAAGCAGATTGGTAATTCACGGTAAAGAATTCCGTTTAATTAATGATGATACCGTAGAGGCAGTAGTAGCAGAACCTCGTGGTATTCGTCGCAAATAAAGGAAACATAGAATGGCTAACCCAAGAAATGAAGATGAATATAAATTTCCGGATGAAATCGATAACAAAGAAGTCGATATTGAATTCGATGGCGATGAACTAGATGTTGAGATTGTCGACGATACTCCAGAAGATGATAGGAATATCGCACCCTTAACAGAAGAAATTACAAGTGAATTAGAAGACGCAGATGAATCAGCTGACTATTCTAAAAACGTAAAGACTAAGTTTAAGCAATACAAAAAAGCTTGGCATGATGAACGTCGTGCTAAAGAGTCAGCTTTGCGAGAGCAGCAAGAAGCATTAGGAATGGCACAACGAATCCTTGACGATAACAAGCGTTTAAAAACGATGTTGCAATCAGGCGAAAAAGAATTAATAACTACATATCAAACTTCCGCTGATTTAGAACTACAAAAAGCTAGACGTAACTATAAAGAAGCGTATGATTCAGGTGATTCCGATAGATTGTTGGAAGCGCAAGAAGAAATGCTTAGCGCATCATTTAAGGTAGATAAAGCAAAAAATTTCAAACCTACTGTACAAATAGATGAAAATGATGTACAAATACACTATCCAGTACAGAAACCTGTTCAGATGGAGCCAAAACTCGCTGAATGGTTATCCGATAATGAATGGTATGCAGACAATGACCGCGCATATTTGAAAGAATACGCTAAAAAAGTACACGGTAAGTTAGCCAATCAGTTTGGTGAATCTTATATAGGTACAGATGCATACTACAAAGTAATATCTAAGGAAGTAAAAAATCGCTTCCCCGATGAATTTGAAGGTACAGAAATACAAAACGATGATGGCGATAAACCACAACGTACAACTAAACCAAGCACAGTAGTTGCATCCGCTAGACGTAGTGCGGGGACTAAAAAAGTCTTACTCACTAAATCGGCACAAGCCATAGCTAAAAAGCTAGGTTTGTCAAATGAACAATATGCTGCTGCACAATCTAAATTGGAGTCTTAAAAATGGCTGAAAATAGAACACCTCGTGAAATACAAACTCGTAACGCTGATGAGCGCCCTAAGCAATGGCAAGCTCCTGAGCTTCTCCCTGAACCGGATAAGCAAGCTGGTTACTCGTACAGATGGATTCGGATATCAACTTTAAATACCGTGGACCCACGTAATCTCTCTGCAAAGCTTAGAGAAGGATGGGAACCTGTTAAAGTAGAAGAACAACCAAAATTCCAATTGCTAATCGACCCAACTAGTCGTTTTAAAGACAACATTGAAATCGGTGGATTATTACTATGCAAAACCCCAACAGAATTTGTTGACCAACGTAATGCACATTATGCTAACTTAACTCAATCTCAAACGGAAGCTGTAGATAATAATTTAATGCGTCAAAGCGACCCAAGGATGCCAATCTTTAATGAGCGGAAATCTTCAAGTAGCTTTGGTAAAGGTTCATAATTTATAAATAAGGAGTCTTAAATGGCTTATCCAACAGTTTCAGCGCCATATGGCCTAAAACCGATTAATTTAATCGGCGGTCAAGTGTTCGCGGGTTCTACTCGTTTGATGGAAATTGCATCAGGGTACAACACAAATATTTTCTACGGTGATTTCGTTAAACGCGTTATCGGTGGCACTATCCAAAAAGATACAGGTACAACGGCTAATACCCCTTGTGGCGTGTTTTTAGGTGTAAGTTTCACTAATGCTTCAACAGGTCAAGTTCAACAACAACAGTATTACCCAGCAAGTCAAGCTATTGCTACAGGTACTAAAATTTGGGCTATCGTTTGTGATGACCCTGATACATTGTTCCAAGTAGCAGTTTGTTCTTCAGGTACTACAATGGCTACAGTAACTTCTGCTGCTATCGGCACTAACATGTCAATCTTAGCAACTGCTGGTTCAACTACTTCAGGTAATTCAAGCTACTCTGTATTGAGTACTTCACCTGCTTTAACTGCAACCTTCCCAGTTCGCGTGATTGATGTTGTTCCAGCGACAGCACCATCAGGTACTACATACAGTGAAGTGATTGTTAAAATCAACTTTGGTATTCATCAATACAATAACGCAACTGCGTTAGCTGTAGCTTAAGGAGATTAAATCATGGCTATTTCACGTTCACAACTATTAAAAGAACTATTACCGGGATTGAACGCTTTGTTCGGTCTAGAATATGCTCGCTACGGTCAAGAGCATACTGAGATTTACGAAACTGAATCATCAGAACGTTCTTTCGAAGAAGAAACAAAATTGTCTGGCTTCTCAGCTGCTCCTGTTAAAAACGAAGGTTCTGCCATCGCTTATGACAATGCACAAGAAGCATGGACTGCTCGCTACAACCACGAAACTATTGCTCTTGGCTTCAGCTTAACTGAAGAAGCTATTGAAGATAACTTGTATGATTCTTTATCTGCTCGTTATACTAAAGGCTTAGCTCGTGCTATGGCATACACTAAACAAGTTAAGGCTGCTGCTGTTTTAAACAACGGTTTCAGTACTAACTACCCGGGTGGTGATGGTGCAGCGTTATTCTCAGCATCTCATACCTTAGTGAATGGTGGCGTTAATAGTAACATCCCATCAACCTCAGCTGACTTGAACGAAACTTCATTGGAAAATGCAGTTATTCAAATCGCAGCTTGGACTGATGAGCGTGGTCTATTGATTGCAGCTAAACCTAAGAAACTTATCGTTCCACCAGCATTGCAATTCGTTGCAACTCGCTTGTTAGAAACTGAGTTACGTGTTGGTACTACTGACAATGACATCAATGCGTTGAAAAACAACGGTTCTGTTGCTGAAGGTTACACAATCAATCACTTCTTGACTGACACAAACGGTTGGTTCTTAACTACTGATGTTCCTAATGGTATGAAGCATTTTGTTCGTACTCCGTTGCAAAATTCAATGGACGGAGATTTTGATACGGGGAACGTACGTTACAAATCACGTGAGCGTTATTCATTCGGTTGGTCTGACCCACTAGGTATGTACGGTTCACAAGGCGCTTAAAAAACGCTGGTAATACTAAGGGGCTTCGGCCCCTTTTTTCTTGGCTTCAGCCCGTTCGTCATGATGATGAACACGATGGCAGTTCGCGCACAGTACAATGCACTTGTCCATAATCTCTTGAATAGCCTTAGTATATGCACCACCCTTAGTGAGTACATTAATCTTTAGGTTATCGGGATGGGGAATTAGGTGATGGAAGTCTAAAGTCGCAGGATGATTTTCCCCACATTTGGTACAGGATAAAGACGTTTTAAATACTTGAAAGTTATTTCTGGCGCGTTCCTTTGATAGCCTACTTGATTCTTTTACACGTTCTTTATTGTCTATATAATATTGTTTTGATTTAAGCTTTTGATATGCTTTACGTTTTTCAATATCTTTAAAGGGCATAATTCAATCCATAATATTAGTTGACACACCGAATATAACATAGTATAAATGCACATATCAACCGGGAAACTAAATCCGGCTTATTAGACCGTCCCGGCGGGCACATACAAGACTAATAGGCTTTACTTTGTATGAAGGAAAATATTATGGCATTCGCTACTCGTCTTGGCCCGTGGTTATTGGGTACTGTTAAAAATACAACTGGCGCTACTGCTGGTACAATCAACAATCTAGGTGCTACTACTGTAGCCCAAACATATAACCTTACTGCCGCTCAAGTTGCTGCAGGCACAGGTGCATTTAATGCTATCCCAGCTGGTGCATTAATTACTGGCGTTCAATTCTTAACTACAACATTATTTGCATCAGCAACTACTTTAAAAGTAACAATCGCTGGTGTTGATGTAAATACAGCCTCAACTATTACAACTGCGAATACTGTTGTTGTTACTAATAGTGCTACATTTACTCCAGTTGCAGCTAACGTAGGCACTCCAGATGCATTAGTTTCATTTACATCTACTGGTACTTCAGTTACTGGTGCTGTTACTGTTGTTATCACTTATGTGGTTCGTGGTTCTGACGGTTCACAAAACCAAACTACATTCCAAAACTAATTAATCTTAGGGGCTTCGGCCCTTAACTAACAAAGGAGATTAATTATGACAATGCAATATGATGTAAAAAGCGCTTATTTAGCTGCAACAGGTCAATTTGTGACTGGTCGCTGTAGATTGAAAAATCTTATATTCTTACCTAATGGTACAGCTGGCTCTATAGTTATTTATGATGGTACCGATACTACTGGTCCTATAGTATGGCAAACAAAAACATTAACTGGTGTTCAGCCATTCCAACTTATTGTTCCCGGTGAAGGAATATTAGCATACACAGGTTTGTATGCGGTCTTTACTAACATATCTTCAGCCACAGTCTGCTACGGATAATATATGAGCGCACCTGACCAATTAGAAACAGCCCGTGAGTTAGCTACCCACGCTAATGAAATTAAACATTTGCAAAACGATATGGATAAAATGCTTAAAGATATGGGCGAAATTAAAGATACACTTGCCAAAATCAATGAAACTTTGTCTGCTGCTCACGGAGGTTGGCGTATGCTTATCGCTGTGGGTAGTGCTGCTGCTCTTATTGGTGGTGGAATTGCTTGGCTTCTTGAGCATGTAGGAAAATAAAATGACTAAAGAAGATAAGTCATTAGTAGAAAAAGGTGAAGATTGGATATCCAATAAAGTTCAAAGTGCAAAAGACTTTGCCAAAGAAGATATCGATGCTTGGAAAGCAATATTAAGTTCACCTCCATCTATTGATGATTCTTCAACAAGCCAAGATACATCAAGCTCACCTAATATGGGACCTAATGGTAGTGTATGGAAAAGCGGGCATAAAAAAGGCGGAGTAATTAAAGCGCCAATAGTTCGTGGACATGGGATTGAATCTAAAGGGAAAACTAAAGGTAGGTACTTATAATGCCAAGTGTATCTAAAAAACAACATAACCTTATGGAAGCAGTAGCTCATTCACCAGCCTTCGCTAAGAAAGTTGGTATTAAGCAGTCAGTAGGTAAAGATTTCGCTGCAGCAGATAAAGGCAAGAAGTTTAAAGGAGGCGGTATGGCATTGTTCAAAGGTAAGGAAACTTACGGTGAAGAACTTAAAGAAGCTAAGTCGTTAAAGTCAGGTAAAATATCACCTGCTGGCTTTGTTAAAGGCGAAAAGTCTGAGGGTAATAAAGATGAAGAAAACCCAGCCCTATTAGCTAAAGAGATTAAAACAGGTGCTATGTCGCCAAAACAATACGCTTCAGTAGAATCTAAAGAACCTAAAGCTAAGAAATTCGCTCGTGGTGGTGGTATTGAAATTCGTGGTAAAACTAAAGGAAGGATTATTTAAAATGGCAGAAGATAAAAAACCAAAAGGCGTAGCAATTATTATTGCTCCTAAGAAACCTGAAGCACCAATGCCTGCACCTAGCGATGCCGCACAAAGCGAAATCTTAGACCAAATGCAGACTAATCGCAACAACAAAGCAGCAACAGGCGCTCCACGCACTATGAAAAAAGGTGGTTGTACTAAGATGGCTCGTGGCGGCGGTATTGAAATTCGTGGTAAAACCAAAGGTCGCTTTGTATGATAGCGTCACGCGGCATGGGTGACATACTGCCTTCAAAGATGCCGAAGGGTAAGAAGATTGTTCGTAAGGATAATCCGAATGATGTAGAGATGTACAAAAAAGGTGGGAAAATCAACCTGCCTAGTAAGATGCAACGTAAATGAAGTCATTAATCAGGTGTTACGCAGGGTTTATTTCAGGCGTAATGATTGGGATAGAGTTATCAGATGATGACAACTATAACTTCCTGATTGTTGATTTGCTCATAGTCGAGCTACTGTTTGAATGGGATAAGTAATGACAACAACCGGAACCGCAACGTTTAACTTAGATTTAAATGACCTCGTTGAAGAAGCATTTGAACGTGCGGGTTCTGAGCTGCGTACAGGGTATGACTTGCGTACAGCCCGTAGAAGCCTTAACTTACTTACTATTGAGTGGGCTAACCGTGGCATTAACTTATGGACTATTGAGCAAGGTCAGATTCCATTGACGACGGGCGTTGGGGTATACACACTGCCTGTTGATACCATTGACCTGTTAGACCAAGTAATCCGTACTAATCAGGCAACATCAAACCAAATTGATATTAACATCAATAGAATTTCAGAGTCTACATACTCAACAATACCGAACAAACTAACTCAAGGTCGTCCTATCCAAGTATGGATTAATCGGCAGTCTGGTGCTACAACACCTACTGGAGTGAATGCTCCGACCATCAACATCTGGCCTACTCCTAATGCACCAGACAATCAATATGTGTTTGTCTACTGGCGTTTACGTCGTATTCAAGACGCAGGTGATGGTGTTAATACACAAGACATTCCGTTCCGCTTCCTCCCAGCGATGGTTGCAGGCTTAGCTTATTATCTAAGCATTAAGATTCAAGGTACTGACCCTAATCGTGTGATGGGGCTTAAAGCAGACTACGAACAACAGTTCCAATTAGCGGCTGATGAAGATAGGGATAAAAGTTCTATAAGATGGGTACCAAGGAATATGAGCTATACTAGGTAAACCAAATGCCAATAAAAGATATTAAAGCTAGAAAAGAGTACGCACATAAGCGATACTTAAATAATAAATCTGTATATATTGAGCAGAGTAAAAAGCGTAGGTTACGGTTACAAGCAGAAAAAGCGGAAATGCCTAAAATAGTTTCAGTACCACAACCATGCATAAAGTGCAATGCGACTAGAGAAAATGTAGAATTTCCTATAAGAGGAAACACATGTAAAACCTGCGTAAGCAACTACAATGCCGAGTATAGGGCAAAGAATAAAGAGCATGTATCAGAGCAAAAGAAAGCGTGGAAATTAGCTAATAAAGACTATGTTATCCAAAGAGATAAATGTTATGCCGCCGAGAATCCTGAAAAACATAGGGCAGCAAGGGCTAAATGGCGTAAAGCTAACCAACACATTGTAAATGCGCTATCAACATTACGCAAAGTTTCTAAACTAAATAGAACCCCAGCATGGGTTGATTCTGAAGAACTATGGTTGATTAAAGAAGTATATGCATTGGCTAAATTACGTACTAAAATGACTAATATAACATGGAGTGTAGACCATATAGTACCACTTCAAGGCAAGTTAGTTAGTGGGTTACATACAATAAGCAATTTACAAGTGATACCTGCAACTATGAATAGCGCAAAAAACAATAGATTTGAGATAGTATAATGGCTTCTAAGTTTGCATCAGCTAAGAACTCGATTGCAGAGTGTGACCGATGTGGTCAACGATATAAGCTAACTCAGCTACGTAAGCTGACTATTAAGACTAAACAGGTTAATATAATGGTATGCCCCGAATGCTGGGAACCAGACCAACCGCAATTACAACTTGGTATGTACCCCGTTTCTGACCCTCAAGCGGTTAGAAACCCAAGACCAGATGTGAGTTATGCAGTATCGGGTATAGGTGTAGATGGTGAACCACAAGGCGGAAGTAGAGTATTTCAATGGTCTTGGAATCCTGTAGGTGGTTCTAGAAACTTTGATATTGCATTAACCCCTAACGATTTAATGTCGCAAGGTCAAGTAGGAACTGTTACAATAAGCACAACTTAAGGAGTAGTAAAATGGCATTCACAAAAGCAGCAGATGGCGTAGTTTCAAAAGGTAAGACTAAGGGTAAAAACTTAGGCGATACAGGTCCTAACATTGGTATTGAAGGCGGTAAAGATAGTAAAGGTGCATCAGGCGTTACTTCAATTGCAATGAAACAAGTAGGTCGTAACTTAGCTCGCGCAGCTAATCAGAAAAAAGGTGGTTAATTATGGCTACTCAAGATAATAGAAATGTAGACCCTAATACTCGTGCAGCAATTGATGTAGGTCCTGAAACAGAGGCTATGAACGTAAGTATTGGTGGTAAAAAAGAAACTGTGGAAAAAGAGGGTATTGTTACTCGTGGTAATGGCTGTGCTACTAAAGGCACTAAAGCTCGTGGACCTATGGCCTAATGAACTACATTGAGTTAAGCCAAGCAATACAAAACTACGCAGAGAACACAGAGTCTTTGTTTGTAGCTAGTATTCCTACGTTCATTCAAGAAACAGAAAGACGGGTTTATAACTCAGTTCAAATCCCTGCATTGCGTAAAAACGTAACAGGTGCAATGACTGTTGGTAATAAATACGTTTCGCTCCCTGATGATTGGTTGGCTAATTATTCTGTAGCAGTTATTGGTGCTGACGGAACTTACTCATATCTATTAAACAAAGATGTAAACTTCATGCGTGAGTCATACCCAAATCCAAATGTTACAGGAATACCTAAGTATTACGCACTGTTCGGCTCACAACTAACTAATATTGAATCTCTTTCATTAATTCTTGCTCCTACACCTGATACAGCATATGGCGTGGAATTACATTACTTCTACTATCCAGTATCAATAGTTCAGGGTGTTATTACAGCATTTGCGAATATTATCGCTGGTACAGGCTATACAGATGGCACTTACTTCAATGTCCCACTTAGTGGGGGTTCAGGCTCAAGTGCTACAGCAACTATAGTAGTATTAGCGGGTGCAGTTCAAACTGTTACACTTAACGCTGGCGGTTCGCTATATGTTGTTGGTGATACGCTTACTACAAGTAATGCATATCTAGGTGGTTCAGGTGCTAGTTTCTCAGTTCAAGTAGGTACAGTTGATAATGCCGCAGGCACTAGCTGGCTTGGCGATAACTACGACCCAGTTCTGTTCTACGGGGCTATGCGTGAAGCTGTCATCTTTATGAAGGGTGAGCAGGATATGGTAGCTTATTACCAAAAAATGTATGAAGAAGCTATGTCACAACTTAACAGATTGGGTACTGGACTTGAACGTAACGATGCTTATCGCGTGGGGCAAGCTTCGATTAAGGTTAATCCATAATGGCAATAGTACAAGGACAGACAACAGAGTTTAAGACTAATCTGCTAAAGGGATTAGAGAATTTTAACACTGGTTCCCCTTACGTATATCGCATTGCGCTATACACAGCAGTAGCTAATCTAGGCGCTGATACATTGCTTTATACTACAGACGGTGAGATTACAGGTACAGGCTATACAGCAGGCGGTGAACTTTTATACCCAACAGTCCCAGTAAGTAGTGATGGTACAGCATACTTATCATTTGCTAATGTGACTTGGACTCCTGCTAATTTTACTTGTAGGGGTGCTTTAATATACAATGGCACAACAGGAGCTGCGGTAGCGGTACTTAACTTTGGCTCAGATAAAACAGCAACAACTACATTTACGGTTACTTTCCCAACAGCAACATCAACATCAGCAGTAATTAGAATATCTTAAGGAATTTATTATGACAACAGAAATTGAAGTACAAGGCTTTGGCGATAACGCTGTTGCAATTTGGGACACAAACGCAGCCGATAATGAAACAGTAGGCATTGCAGGTTATTACAATGTTACATGTAACGATGCACAAGGTAACTTAAAATGGGAAGAATCATTCCCTAACTTAGTGAACTCAATCGGTAAACAGTTACTACTCGATACACTATTAAAAGGGTCATCTTACACAGTTGTAGGTCCATTTTTAGGTCTTATTAACTCAAGCCCAACTTTCCTAGCTGCAGATACAATGGCATCTCACGCTGGTTGGACAGAGTTTACTAACTACACAGTTGGCGGTTCAGCAGTTCGTGGTACAGCAGTATTTGCCTCAGCTACATCATCAGGTTTATCTCCAGCTAACATTACTAGTTCTGCAGCTGCTTCAATCACATACACTATTACAGGTGCTGGTGGTACAGTCGCTGGTTGTTTCTTAGTAACAGGTTCAGGTGCAGTAAGTACTCAGTCTAGTACAGCAGGTACTTTATATAGTGCTGGTGCGTTTGCAACACCTAAAATCACGACAGTCGGAGACACCGTGGCTGTTTCTTATACAACCACCGCAACTTCTTGATTTTAAAGAACTTTAATGTTCTGCACCTACGCTCACTATACCCCTGAAGGACGCTTATTTTATATAGGTAAGGGGAGTAGTGTTCGTAGAGCACATCAAATGCTAGGTAGAAATAATTATTGGTGTAAAGTAGTAGCAAAATATGGTAAACCGGAAGTTAAAATTTTAGCGGAATGGGGTACAGAGCAAGAAGCTTTTGAACATGAGATAGCTTTAATAAAAGAATATCGTGAGCAAGGTTTAGAGCTATGCAATTTAACCAGTGGCGGTGAAGGTACATCAGGATATAAGCATTCTGCAGAACATATACAAAAGAATAGCCAAGCACGAATAGGTAAATCCGCATGGTGGAATATTGGGCGTAAACATACCACAGAAACAAAAGTAAAGTGTGGGTTAGTTAATAAAGGTAAACCAACCTCAGCAAAACAAAAAGCAACTGCAAGTATTTTGTTTAAAGGTAATACATATGGAGCTGGAAATACCACTAATCGTGCATGGATTTGGGTTGGTACTCAAGTTGAAACCAAAGAAGTAGTCAGAATTATAGGTGAAAAAGCTATGAAAGAAGCAGGGTTCCAACACGCAAATATTATAAAGTGCATTAATGGTCAACGTAAATCCCATAAGGGCTATACTTGGGCTAAAGAATCTTGGGGTAATGCATAATGGCTCTAGTTCTTCTAGATAGGGTACAGCAAACAGGTACGGCTAACACCACAGTTAGTTTTACCTTAAGCGGTTCAGTTACAGGCTTTCAATCTTTTGCTGGTATTGGCAACGGAAATACAACCTATTACGCAGGTACAGATGTTTCTGGAAATTGGGAAGCGGGTCTTGGCACGTATTCAACAACTGGACCAACTTTAACTAGAACAACTATATTAGCCTCAAGCAATGCGGGTAGTGCTGTAACCTTCTCAGGTGCAGTCAATGTCTTTGTAACCTATCCTTCAGAAAAAGGTGTGTGGTTAGATGCAAGTGGCAATGTAAGCCCGTTAGGCATAGTAGCATCAGGTACTTGGCAGGCTTCAACAATAGCTACATTATATGGTGGTACAGGGGTAACAGTATCAACAGGAGCAAACTCTAATGTACTCCGTGATGCTAATCAAAATATAACAGCTAATAACTTTTTTGTGGGGTATGCAAGTACTGTTTCTTCAGCCACTACATTAACACTAACTGTAGCTTCTGCTCAATACCAACGGATTAGTGGAACAGCGGCTCAAACAGTTAAGCTACCTAATGCGACTACGCTTCAAAACGGGTTTATATTTACTATAGATAATGACTCATCACTTACAGCTACAGTTATTGATTCTGCTTCTACAACACTAGATACAATTCCTTCTGGGGGTGTTAATCAGTGGGTATTAATTGATAATGGTACAGTAGCAGGTACATGGGTTCCATATAGTCAGGTTCCTTCAGCAGTTGATTGGGGTACTAATACACTAAACTTAGCTACTACTGTAGTTTCTGGTGGTACTTGGAATGGTGGTACGATTACTTCAGCTTATGGCGGTACTGGGCTAACTACTTTTACAGCTGCTAACAATGCATTATACTCAACCAGTGCAGGAGCTTTAGCCGCAGGAACTTTACCCATTGCAGCAGGTGGTACAGCGTCAACAACATTAGCAGCAAACAATGTTTTACTAGGTAACGGGATATCAGCCTTACAAGTAGTAGCTCCATCAACATCAGGTAATGTATTAACATCCAATGGCACTACTTGGCAATCTACAGCGTTACCCGCTGGCAGTGTTACAGTTACAGATGATACTACAACGGCTACAGCACTATACCCAACATTTACAAGCGCTACTACAGGTTCTATAACAGGCGTTAAAGTTACAAGTACTAAGTACACATTTGTCCCAACTACAGGGGCATTAACAGCTCCAGAAATAGTCGCATCAAACGGCTTAGTGGTAAATAATGCAACAGTATCAACAAGCTTTACTATTCCTACGGGTTATAACGCAACAGCAACAGGCCCAATGACAATCGCAGGCGGTGCAGTAGTTACGATTCCTAGTGGAAGCCGTTGGTTAATATTATGATGAATGCACATATATATTTAGTAGCTAATACTGTAAATAACAAACACTATATAGGCCAGACTATAGTTTATAAAAATAAATTTGGTCATGGACTGGCATTACAAGATGCTTATAATAAACATGGTAAAGATAAATTTACATATGAAAGATTGTGTTCAAATATATTAAATAGAAACACATTAAATTATTTAGAAAAGTTTTGGATAGCAACTTTTAACTCTATTGCTCCTAATGGATATAATATTGAGCATGGGGGTTCTGATAAAGGTGAGGTATCTGAATCAACAAAACAAAAATTACGAGATGCTAATATAGGAAAAAAAGCATCAGTAGAAACTAAACAAAAAATTAGTGATGCTAATAGAGGTGAAAATAATTCATTTTATGGAAAAACACATTCAACTGAAGCTATAGCAAAAATAATTGCAGCTAATTTAGGTAGAACTTTTGTTACATCAGAAGAAACTAAAAAGAAAATTGGGCAAGCAAACGCAGGTGAAAATAATGGAATGTTTGGTAAAAAGCATACAGACGAAGTTAAACTTAACTTTAAAGACAGAGCTAAAGCTAGGCATTGGTTAGGTAAAAAGTTTTCAGATGAGCATAAAGCGCATTTATCTATAGAAAGAACTTGCCCACATTGCAGTAAGGTAGGTAAAGGAAATGCGATGATTAGGCATCATATGGATAACTGTAAACAAAATAGGGCGGTAATATAATATGGCTTCTACGATAAATGCAAAAACGACAGGCGTTGGTGGCATTGATGCTTCAGGTGATGCTAGTGGAGTCTTAGCCCTTCAAACAGGCGGAACTACTGCGGTCACTATAGATGCTAGTCAGAATGTGGGGATTGGTACTGCTAGTCCTGCTAGAAAATTAGAAATTTCTGGTGCTTCCGCTGCTAGTAGTTCTATTGAAATAGGAAATACTAATACACAAAGCAGTACAGTTGCAGCAATCAATACAACAGGAACTACTTATAGTTTTTCAGGAGTTGGCGGAAGTACATCATGGTATTACGGAAATAAAACTGTTGCACTTGGCACTGATAGTGCTAACCCAATTCAGTTTATATCAAACGGCTCAGAACGTATGCGTATTGACTCTAGTGGTAATGTGGGGATTGGAGCAACATCACCTTATTCAGCAACTCAAGATAAATTAACAGTACAAAAAGCACAAGCAGATACAGTTAGACTTGTAATAGATAACCAAAATTCTTCTGCATCAGGTAAAGTATCTTTAGGATTATATTCTAGCGGGGCAAGTTGGAATTTATCATCAGGTTCAACTGCTAATAATGGAGCTGCCTTTGCTATAGATAATGGTACAGAACGTATGCGTATTGACTCTAGTGGCAACGTTGGTATTGGAAGTACAAATCCAGGTTCGTATGGAAAATTAACTGTTAATGGCGCGATTGCTCAAGTTGCAGCAGCAGGTTCTTATACAATTGATGTAACAGCAAATACATCATCTGTTGCAAATGGTGGAACTATAGATTTTCCTAATATGTCAGGAATGATAATTGTAAATAGTGCTACTTCAGCTAATATAGCTATTTGGCTTGTAAGTGGCGGTAGTACTTCAGCGGTATCAAATGTAAATGGCGTTACAGGAACAATGACTTATTTTTCTGGGATAGCTGGTTATCGCTGGACTAATAATACAGGTTCAGCAAATACAGTCGCATTCTTCTGCGTAAGAACAAGGGGTACAGCATAATGATAAATTATACATCAACATTTGTTGGTAATAATATGTACCAAATTGAAACTACAAACAACAATGAAAATATTATTTTTAATGTAGTAGTTGCTAACGATGAATCTGAAATTGAAGGATTAGTTGAATTTCATTTGAATTCTATTAATAATCCACAGCCTATAGTTCCACAAGAGCCAGTTCAACCAACAGCAGCAGAGCTAATGGCAGAGCTACAAGCCTTAACCGCAAAGATAGAAGCTCTAGGAGGCTAAATAATGTCAAGCATAGTCGTAGCTGGCGATACCAGCGGAAGTGTCACATTAAGTGCGCCAGCAGTAGCAGGGAGTACAGTATTAACCTTGCCAACCGCAACGGGGACGGTAACCACCAACACATCATTAGCAGCAGCAGATGCCAACATACATGGTCTAACAGTTGGGCAGGGAGCTGGTACTGCAAATACAGTTTTTGGTGCTGCTGCTTTTTCAAGTAATTCTAGTGGGGCTTATAATGTTGCTTTAGGATATTATGCATTAAATTCTAATACATCTGGTAGTAATAATCATGCTTTAGGCACAACAACTTTACAATCAAATACAACAGGTAGTTCTAATACAGCCGTTGGAAATGGGGCGTTAAATTCAAACACCACAGCTTCTAATAATACCGCAGTAGGATTTAATGCTGGTAATACAACAACAACTGGTGGTTCTAATATTTTTATTGGGTATAGTACAGTAGCTGGTGCTGTTGGTGATAATAATAGTATTGTTATTGGTGTAGGTGCAGTGGGTAAAGGAACTAATACAACTCAAATTGCTACTTATTCTGGTGGCTATGGTTCTGTATATCAAGGTAATAACTCAACATTATGGGCTATTACTTCAGACCAACGACTTAAAAAGAACATTGTAGATAATACAACAGGATTAAATGTTATTAATGCTATTCAAGTACGTAACTTTGAATATCGTACAGCAGAAGAAGTAACAGAACTAGAAGCTCATTCAGCTATTGATATTAAGGGTGTTCAGTTAGGTGCTATTGCTCAAGAACTACAACTTATACTTCCTGAGTGCGTAAAGACTGAATCAACAGGTGTTCTTTCAGTTCAAACTGATAATCTAACTTGGTATCTTATCAATGCTGTAAAAGAGCTATCAGCTGAACTAGACGCACTTAAATTAAAAGTAGGAGCAATATAATGGCTATAACTTTAGACGGCAGTCTTGGCATCACCTCACCTACTTATGGTGGGGCAACCACAGCAGAATATTCTGTACCCGTAACAGCCTTCAAAAACCGCATCATCAATGGTGCTATGGTGATTGACCAAAGGAATGCATCATCTAATGTTGGTGGATATAGTTGTTTAGATAGATGGTATTTTAATTATATTGGAACAGGAATAACTGCTTCACAAACTACAGCTACTCTTAATGGAGTTGTTGTAAATGTGCTTCAAATTGCAGGAGCAGCAGGAAATACTGGACAAAACTTTAATCAAAAGATTGAAGCTAAAAATTCTTATGATTTAGTAGGGCAAAATGTATCTGTAAGTTTTTGGTGTTATCAAACAACAGGTGGCACTTTTAGCTTACAAACAAATTTATCTTATGCAAATAGTGCAGATAATTTTTCCAGTATTACTCCCATTGGAACTGCCAATACAACATCAATTCCAAATGCCACTTGGACTTATGTTTCATTTACAGTAAGTTCATTACCTTTAGGAGTAGCTAATGGATTGCAATTAATTGTATTTGCAAATAGTCCAACTTTAACATCAGGCGTATTTCAATTTGCTTTTGTTCAAATAGAAAAAGGCTCTACTGCTACTAGCTTTGACTATAGACCTTATGGTACTGAGTTGGCGCTGTGCTACAGGTATTATCAAACTCAGCAAATGTATCTTGCTGGATATACTGGAATTGGAATTACAAATGCATATAGAACAACAATTCCTGCTATGAGAGCAACACCAACAGTTGTAATAACAGCATCTTCAAACGCTAATACTACTAGCGCAAATATAATTGCTAATGATTTTCAGACAATTTTGCATTCTAGTACAGGGGCTGGACTTGGTGGATTTATTTCTCAAGCATCAGCCACATTAACGTCGGAGTTATAAATGTATAAATTATATAAAGATAATTGGGTTATTCGTTTATCAGATGGCGCTTTCATCCCATTTGACCCCGCCAACACAGACTACCAAGCCTATCTCGTTTGGCTATCCGAAGGCAACGAACCTGAACAAGCCGACACAACAACCTAATGTTCGGAATATCTGCATTTGCTCAAGTACCATTTGCCTCATTATCTAATGCGGTATTTAGTGCAACTATGTCTGAGAACATTGGGCTGGCAGATACAAACACGCAAACTTGGACTTTTACCGAAAGCATTAGCGAGCCAATAATATTAGATGACTTTAACTCAGAGGCTGGGTTATTTATTGTGGGCGTTGCAGAAAACATAACCTTACTAGCTGATGCACCAACGACACAGTTTAACTTCTTGCAGTCAATAAGCGAGCCACTAACTGCTAACAACACACAAACAATAAGCGCACAATTCGCACAATCTAGAACAGAGTCAATTACAATAGCTGATGACCTAGTGCCTTACTTCGCTGCTTTAGAAACTAGAACAGAACCGTTAAACGCTGCAGATGTCCTTGCAATCTTGGCGCAGTTCTCAAGTAGCCTGACAGAACCAATAACAGTAGCAGATACACCTACAATACAAGGCAACTTTGCTCAAAGCGTTACTGAAACAATCACGATGGGCGATGCTATGTCCATACTGGCTAACTTTGTCGCAAACCCTGTAGAAGATATATCCCTTGCAGACTTAACTAGCGTTATCAGTGTTTTTAACTTTGCTATTACAGAGAACTTAGACCCTGCAGATGCTCCGACAATATTAGCCCAGTTTGCACAATCACTAACTGAAAACTTGAATCTAGCTGACGCACCAACAGTAACAGCACAGTTCGCTCAAAGCATTACAGAAACATTTAGCATGCTAGATAACAACTTTGTAACTGGTTGGATTAAAATTGACGATAGCCAGACAACTACGTGGAATGCAATATCCAATACACAATCGCAATCGTGGAGTATAATCGACGATAATCAGTCAACCGTTTGGACCCCAGTTGACAATACCCAATAAAGGACTAACAAATGGCATCGACCTATTCAACTAACCTTAAACTTGAACTCATCGGAAACGGCGACCAATCAGGTACTTGGGGTACTACAACCAATACCAACCTAGGTACATTACTAGAGCAAGCGATTGCGGGTATTGAGAACATTACAATATCAACTGCTAACAAAGTACTCACTAACCTAAATGGTTTGTCAGATGAATCACGTAATGCAGTCCTTGTAGTTACTGGAAGTCCCGGTGCAGTACGAAACTTACTCGTTCCTTTAAGCCAAACTAAGACTTACATTGTTGTTAATAATACGACAGGTGGCTTTGACATCGGTGTGCAAACTTGGTCGGGTAGTGGAACAACAGGGACAGGCGCTATTGCTACAATCCCATCAGGCGCAAGTATTCAGATTTATTGCACGGGTTCTAACTGCTATGCCATTGCACCATATACATCGATAACTGCAGTTCCTGTGATTTTCTTAGGTTGGGCATCAGGCACAACGTTATATGTAACATCATCTCCTAGTGCGCCTATTGCCATTGGTCAGACAGTTTACAATCCGGGTATCCTATATACTGCGAGTGGTTTTCCAAGCAATACAACAGTAACTGCGTTTGGTACGGGTACTGGTGGAACAGGTACTTACACTATTAGTAATTCATCTACAGTTGCTACAGTTGACTTTCCACAACCTATTACTGCCCTAGCAACACTAAACCAAATTGCCACAGTAGACTATATACAAAGCAAGTCAGAAAACATATACCTACAAGGCGCACCAAGCGCGGATACTGCAACAGCCGCTGCATATGAGGGTACAACATCATCAGCCACATTATTGATTAGTAGGTACTATGTATATGGTAACCCGATTGGCTTAGGTCAATATTTAAATGGTACAGGCATTGCTGATGGTTCATTTGTGTCTGCATGGGGTACAGGTACTCCGGGTAATTCAGTATTTTCAGGTTATATCTCAGGCAATACATTAACTGTTGTTACGGGCACAATAACAGGAACTATCACGAATAGTCAGTATTTAACGGCTAACGGCACTCCACTAACTGCAGGTACTAAGATTACTGGTGGTTCAGGTTTATCATGGACAGTTAATAACGCACAAACATTAGGTTCAATAAGCAACCCCGTTACTTTCGCGGCTTTAGGTCCAATAACGAATGCTACTGTTGCGTATAATACTTCAGTTGTTAATGACTATACTGCTGGTGGTTGGGTTACTATCCAAAACGATGCACAGCCTTTAGCTGTAGTTGTCCCACGCACACCGATGCTTTCATACTTATCCCCACTACAACTAGCTAACGTGCTATGGGCATCAAATATTGCGTCTGTGGTTGGTACGCTAGGTACACAAAGTGATGAGCTAGTTAATATCTTGGGTGGGTACTTAACTAATGTATCAATTAACAATACGGCTATCAGTAATGCTGTAACAACAACCCAATCATTTGGGGATAGTACTACTAGCTTAGCAACAACAGCATTTGTACAAGCCGCACTACAAGCCTTATACCCAATTGGGTGTATATACACATCAACAGTAGCAACTAATCCTAACTCTATATTTGGTTTCGGTACGTGGGTAGCCTTTGGTGCAGGTCGTGTATTAGTTGGTTCAGGTGGTAGCTTATCAGGTACAGGTGGTAGTTACGATGCGGTATTGCCAAGCCACACCCATAGCGCAAGTTCTACATTTACAGGTAATGCTTTAGCCCCGCATACGCATGATTACATAACTAAAGGTGCAACTGCTGTTCAATCAGGTAACTCAACACCTTGTTGGTACTTAACTGCAACAGCTACTACAACCGCAACTTCAGCAGGTACTCCATCAGGTTCAGTAGGTACATCAATCAGTACTGAAGGTGTCAGCGTAACTAATGCAAACGTACAACCATATATCGTGGTTTATATGTGGAATAGAACCGCTTAATTAAGGAGATAAAAATGAATAAACTACTAGCGTTACTAAATGTGTATCGTAAAGGGGAGTGTTGTGTACATGCAGCAGCTTGGAAAAATCATCAAATCACAGGTTCAATTGTTGCTGGATTACTTGCAGCGATTGTCGCCGCTTCAAAAGCATTTGGGTTTGACCTTCCTATTAGTGATGAGCAATTGGTTACTATTGGTGGTGCTATTGTGGCTATTGTCGGGTTGTTCATTAATCCAGCCATTACTGCAGCCACTTCCGCCAAAGTTGGTTTGCCAGCCGTCAATGAAGTTGTTGTCACGAAGTCCCCGCTCACTGGCGAGTAATACAGAAGATGCTATAATAGAATGGCTCGGTCAAGTTGACGGGGCTATGGTTTTAATAAGATGTACTAACTAAGGAGTTACAAAATGATTAACAGTTTTTTAATGAGTGCATTAGCGCACTTAGTACAAGCCATCATCGGTTCAGGTGTATTTCAAGAAATTGAAAACCTAGTTAAACTAGAATTATCATCTGATAAGTCAGGTGCTGAAAAAGCAGCCGCAGTTAAAGCAGGTCTTAATGCTGCACAAGGTGAACTAGGTGATGCTATTAAAGGTACAGCAGGTTGGGCTTTAAACTTAGGTATTGAAACAGCAGTAGCTGCAGCAAATACAAAACTAGGTAATCCAGCAGTAAAGAACTAAATGCAATTATCTGAACATTTTAGTTTAGATGAGCTGTGCTTTTCGGAGACAGCTGCAAGACATGCACTTAATAACATACCAACTGATTTAGTTATACTTAATAACTTAAAACGTTTAGCAAGTGAACTAGAGAAAGTTCGGATGTTATTAGGGCATCCAATACATATAAATTCTGCATATCGTAGCCTTCCTGTTAATGCTTTAGTTGGAAGTAAACCCACAAGCTATCATCCAAAAGGGCTTGCTGCAGATATTACATGTGCTGCCTATGGTGGTCCTAGAGCTGTAGTAGATAAAATTATATTTAGTGATATAGCATATGACCAAATCATATGGGAATTTGACTCATGGTGTCATATTGGGTTTCCTGAATACGGCAAAGCTCCACGTAAACAAAAGTTAATAATTAATAAGTTCGGTACTTCGGAGTTTAAATAATGCCATTACAAAAACTAGAATTTCGACCCGGACTAAATCGTGAAGGTACTGACTATGCCAATGAGGGCGGTTGGTATGATGGCGATAAGATTCGCTTTCGCTCAGGCTTTCCTGAGAAGATTGGTGGTTGGTCACGCTTATCAAATGATTTTTTCTTAGGCATTGCACGGTCTTTATGGAATTGGATAGACTTCGATGGTTCAAACTACCTAGGTATAGGTACAAGTAAAAAGTACTATATTGAGAAGGGAGGTCAGTATTATGATGTAACCCCGTTCATTCATATCTCAACTGCTGTAGGTGCAGCTGCAGGTCCATTCACGGCTACTACAGGCTCAAGTTCAATTACTATTGTTGACTCTGGATATACACCTAATGTCGGTGACTATATTGTAATCTCAGGTGCTGTATCTTTAGGCGGTAATATTACTGCCGCAGTGCTTAACCAAGAATATCAAGAAGTAACCGAAGTATCAGGTACAACATATAGCATAACTGCTAGGGACCCGACAACAGGGCTACCAGTATTAGCTAGTGCAGGCGATACAGGACATGGTGGAGCAGTTGTTACTATCTCGTATGAAGTACCTGTGGGATTGGATGTATTTACTTTTGGTACAGGTTGGGGCGCGGGTCCTTACTCTCGTGGTACTTGGGGTTCTGCATTTACAACAGCTACTGGTGGTATTGCTGAGCAGTTACGCCTATGGTCTAATGATAACTTTGGACAAGACTTAGTAATTGCTCCTCGTGGTGGTGCTATCTATTACTGGACAGACGCAGGTGGTGTGGGTACTAGAGCCGTTGCATTAAGTACTTTATCTGGGAGTGCCTATACTCCAGTAGCTACAAACCAAGTAATTACTTCAGCAATTCAAAAATTTGTTATTGCTTTTGGCGCTAATTCATATGTATCAGGCAACCCAACAACTCCATTTAATCCAATGCTTGTACGTTGGTCAGACCAACTAGACCCGTTACAATGGGTTCCAGATATTACAAACCAATCAGGCGAGTTCGCATTAACTAACGGTTCATTCATTATGGGGGCTAGGGCTACCCGTCAAGAAATTCTAGTATGGACTGACTCAGCGTTATATGCTATGCAGTACCTAGGTGCGCCCTACGTTTGGGGCTTTAATATTATGATGGATAATATCTCTGTCATGTCACCTAACTCAATGATTACAGTCAATAACGTAACTTACTGGATGGGTATTGATAAGTTCTATATGTATTCAGGTCGAGTTGAAACATTACCTTGCGCCTTAAGACAGTACATCTATGACGATATTAATCTAGACCAATCATTCCAAGTATTTGCTGGCGGTAATGAAGGATTCAATGAAATCTGGTGGTTCTATGTAAGCAGTGAGAGTACTAATGACTCAATCGATAAATATGTTATCTACAACTATGTAGACCGTGTTTGGTACTATGGCACTATGGCTCGTACAGCTTGGCTAGATTCAGGTATTCGTCAGTTCCCTATGGCAGCGGATTACAATAATCGTATCTTATTCCACGAATCTTCAGTAGATGATAATGCAGGTACTTCATCAGTTGCTATTAATGCATATGTACAATCATCTGATTTTGATATTGGCGATGGGCATATATTTGGCTTCGTGTGGCGCATACTACCTGACGTAAACTTTAACGGCTCTACTGCAAACGGACCTACTGTAACAATGACGGTTAAGCCACGCCAAAACTCAGGTACCCCCTACGGACAAGCAGATAATCCAACGGTGGTAAGCAGCAATAACTTTATTACCCAGCATACCTATAATATTCAAGAATTTACAGGTCAAGTATATACACGCCTTCGTGGTCGTCAGTTGAGCTTCAGAATTGAATCTACAGGCTTGGGTGTGGCTTGGCAACTTGGAATGCCAAGAATCGATGTGCGAAATGATGGTCGTAGATAGATATATACACGGATTGTAATGTAAGTTATAAAGGAAGAAGCTGTGGAAGCTAGAAAAGAACTTGAATCAAGGTATTGGAGGTAGATAATGGCTACTGGAACAACTAAAGCACCAAACTTACCAATTGCTCCTGTTGAGTATAGTCAGCAGTACATAGACCAGCTTACTAACGTGTTACGGCTTTACTTTGCACAGCTAGATAGTCCGGGAGTTTCAGCCGCTGCTGGTTTGATTTTAGATATAGATAGACTGCCTACACAAACAAGCCTAGCAACACTTATAGCAGGCACAGTTTATCGAGATACAACAGCAGGAAATGTTTTGAAAGTCAAGACTTAACATGGTAATATACAACAAATAAATAAGGACTACGATTATGGCTGGAGTATTTGCAACGACATTTTTACCCGAAGTTCTAGGAGTAACCGCAGAAACGTTACCTGCTGTTGGCGCTCTTTCGGCTGAAGAATTAACAGCCAATACCGCGATTGCCGATGCTCTTGGTACAGGTACATCATTAGCTGCTTCTGGAGTTGCGCCAGCATTAGAAACATTAGGCTCTGGTTTAGGTTCTTCAGCTGCTTCTGAAATAGCCGCAGGGCAAGCAGGACAATTAGGAGGAGCAGGAATTTTAGGCGCAGATGCAGGAACAGCGGCAACTGCATTACCAGCGGCAACAGCCGCGCCTACTACATTAGGTCAAACAGCAGGGATAGATTTAAATTCTACCGCTGGTGGACCCGGAGTTAGCTTACCCCCATCATCTGTACCTGTTGAAAATCCATATGCTGTATCACCAGCAGCAGCACAAAGTCCATATAGTATGCAACCCGCAGGTCAAAATTTTGGTGGTATTGGTGGCGCAAATCCTGTTGACCCAATCACATCAGGGTTTCAAGATGCATTAAATATGATAAAAAGTACTGGGTCAGGTATAACTTCCTTTGCCAAAGAAAATCCTATGGCTACTATGATGGGCTTACGATTAGCACAAAATGCATTCGGTCCAAGCTATGCACAACCCACAGTTATAAAGCCTACTGGTCAAGCAATGGATATGACCTTATCGCCAAATTTTAAAGGCTCGCATGTCATATCAGACACTTCTGTATACAATCCAACATATACACAACCTACAAAAGTAGCGGCACAAGGTGGGATAATGAGGGGGTATGCTTCAGGTGGTATCTTGTCTTTTGACCAAGGCGGTATTGCAGCTATGGCAGGACAACAACCTCAAGGTCCACAAGGCGCGATGTATCCACAAAGTCAACAAGCTAATACACAATATGCAACACCAAGTCAAATGCCTACAAGTTCTGAAATAGTTAATTCAGGCTATGAAGTACCAACCAATGCTTATACAGGTGAACCAACTTCGAGTATGGCAGGTGGTGGCGTTATTGCGTTTAGTCGTGGTGATGTCGTTGGTACTCCAACTATGGATATGTCAAATATTTCAATGCTTGGTGGTCCTTCACCTTGGAGCACTAATCAAGATACCGATGCAAATACAGCACACTTAGCACCACATGAAGCTGCTGCATATCGTCAAAAGAAACTAGAAGCATTAGTAAGCTATGCAAACCGTGCTAAACAAACTGCTCCACCAATGGGGTTTAACCAAATGTCTGCACCACAACAAGCACAACAAGCGGCACAAGGCGCGGCACAGCCACAGGCTGGAGATGGTCAATTCGCTGCAGGTGGTATCCTCGGTGCAGACCACTCAACACTAGGCGGTTATGCTGCTGGTGGTGAGCCAAGGCTTCTTAGTGGTCCCGGGACAGGTTTAAGTGATAATATCCCTGCAGTGATTGCAAACAAACAACCTGCACGACTTGCCGATGGTGAATTTGTTGTAAGCTCAGACGTAGTTAGTGGGCTTGGTGGTGGTTCTACTAATGCAGGGGCAAAAAAACTTCATGATATGATGGATAGGGTGCGAAAACAAGCGCATGGAACAAAAAAACAAATTAAACCTATTAATGATTCACAAGTATTACCTGCATAAAATGACTGCTGCGGAACGATGGGCTGCATTAACCATGGAGCAAAAATCAGAAATATATAGAAAACGAAAAATATATTATGAAGCTACGCGGGATATTCGAAGAGCTGAAAAGATGCGTTCCCATAATAAGCTTAAAGAAACTCCGGAGTATATGGAAACTAGGCGAATATATGCAAATAAACAGCGGACATTAAAAGGTAGAAAATTAGAAATAAGTAATCCCGAAGTAAAACGAAGATATAAAAAATCAGCAAAGGGTAGAATAAGTACAAGCCGATATGAAGTAGTTCGACGTACAGGATTAAAACAAGCTACTCCAGCTTGGGCAAATATGACTGATATAGGGGATGTTTATATGGAAGCTAGTTGCATGCAAATGCAGGTAGACCATATTGTCCCATTAGTGAGTAAATTAGTTTGTGGGTTACATGTATGGGACAATTTACAGTTAATGCATGCATTGGATAATGCCCAAAAAGGAAATAGACATTGGCCCGATATGCCGGCATAATAGTACCTAGTTCAACCTAGGAGAAAGAAATGGAAGTTATCTACGCAGATGAGGGTATTAGAGTCATTGAGTTAAGTGAGTTATACCAAGAGCATTACGATGAGTTGTCAGTAACAAAAGAGTTTCAGATGGACCCGAACTACGATGCATTTGATAGATTACAAGATGCGGGTATGTTACGAGTGATTACATGTAGGGTTGATGGCAATTTAGCAGGTTATATTGTTTTTGTTATTCAACCCCACACGCATTATAAAACCTGTATTACCGCATTTGAAGATGCGTATTTTATTTCAAAACCATATAGAAAAGGTAGAATTGGCATCAAGTTATTCCAGTATGCAGAAGGTGTGCTAAAAGGAATTGGTGTTAATCGCATTATCTATGGTACAAAAGTGCATTCAGATAATTCAAGGCTATTCGAGTACTTGGGTTATAAACATACTGATAAAGTATATTCAAAGCTTATATAGAGGTAACTCATGTTTAAATTTTTTAGTCCAGCTTGGTTAATTAATAACCTATTTACACTTTCTTTTGGTGGTGGTGGTACTCCTGCCCCTACTAATACGACAGTTCAAAATACCAACATTCCTGACTACGCGCAACCGTATGTAATGAATATGTTGGGTGCTACTGAAAATCAATTATTCAATAAAGATGCCTCGGGTAATATCACTGGGTTTGCTCCATATTCGCCATACAGTACCGACCCATCTCAGTATGTAGCAGGTTTCTCACCACTACAACAACAAGCACAAAACACAGCTGCAAATATGCAGCTGCCGGGTCAGTTTGGTCAAGCATCACAAATGTCTGGTATGTCAGGTATGGGTTCACTTGGACTTGCTAATCAAGCCACTGGTTATGGTGGTGCTAGTGCTGCCACAGGTATGGGTGGATTAGGTTTTGGACAACAAGCCGCTGGTTATGGTGGTATGGGGGCTCAAGCTGGTCAACAAGCTACAGGTTACGGCGCAATGGGCGCAGGGTTTGGTCAGCAGGCAGGTCAGGCAGGAAATCAATACGCTAACGCTGCAACAAACGGTTCTATTGGTGCGTACATGAATCCGTACCTACAACAATCATTAGACCCACAACTTGCTGAAATTCGTCGTCAGTATGGTATTACAGGTACACAAGAACAAGGTCAAGCCACACAAGCAGGTGCTATGGGTGGTAGTCGTGAAGCATTAATGGCAGCTGAGAACCAACGCAATATGGGTACAGCACAAAGCCAAGCGATTGCTCAAGGGTATAACAACGCATTTAACCAAGCACAACAAGCACAGCAGTTTGGTGCTAACTTAGGGCTTCAAGGACAACAAGCAGGTATTCAAGGTGCTCAAGCTGGTATCGCTGGTCAAGGCGCGGCAATGCAAGGTGCTGGATTAGGCATTCAAGGTGCTCAAGCTGGTATGCAAGGTATTAATACAGCCCTATCAGGTTTAGGTCAAGGTATCTCAGGTGTTAATGCTGGTCTTGCAGGTATGGGTCAAGCAAATGCTGCAGCTGGTACATTAGGTCAATTAGGTACAGCACAACAAGCCGCACAGCAAGGTATCATTGGTACTCAAAGTACTATGGGTCAGCAACAACAAACACAGCAACAGAACATTACAAATCAAGCTATCCAGAACTACGCCAATGCTCAACAGTACCCAATGATGCAGTTAGGTATGATGTCTAATATGCTTCGCGGGTTACCAATGCAAGGTATGACTACACAACAATACCAAGCACAACCTTCAATGACTAACCAACTGGTTGGCTTAACAGGTGCATTAGCAAACCAAGCTCCAACAAAAACTGCCAAAGCTGGTGGCATCATGCAAGCAGAACGTTTCGATGTAGGTGGGGCAATTAAAGCAGACATCTCAAAACTACCTACTGACAAACTACAGGCAATGATGGGCACAACTCCAAGCCCAATCGTTAAAGGTGATATCCGCGCTGAATTAGGTTTGCGCGCACAAGGTGCATCACAAGACTTCGCTAAAGGTGGTATATTATCATTCTCCGCAGGTACTCCAAAAAATGCCATTAGTGATGTGTTCGGTGGTGTTCCAGAAGACGATACTAGCCCTACATTACTACAACGTTCAGGGATTCCAGAAGCAGTAAGTGCAGGATGGCGTGCATTGCAATCAGGTGCACAACGTAGTGTTGACCCTGCGTTTAGAGGAAAAGAATACGCACCTGAAATTCAAGTAAGTCCTGAAAGCATTGCGCAGTCTGCGGCACAAGTAAAACAAGCGGCAGCTCCAGCGGTAGATACAACCAAAAAAGAAGCTCCAGTAGTAGTAGCTCCACGAGCAGGTGTACTTGATGCAGACGTAGCCGCACCATCAGCTTTCAATTGGGAAGAAGCAACTAAACGAGCAGGTGAATCAATATCCCCAGAACAACGCGCGGCTTTATCTGGTGAAACTAAAGTTCCTGATGTTGGGCAATCTATTGCAGACTATAAAGCGATGCAAGAAAGATTTACAGACCCCGCACTTGCAGCAGCTCGTCGCGCAGACCGTGCAGAAGCTATGGCAACAAAAGCAAATATCAAAGATGAATTAGCTCGTCGTGAGCAAGCAGCAACACAAAATATGTGGGCACGTATTGGGGCAACTCCCGGTCCATTGATTGCTGCAGGACTTAAATCAATGATTGAAAAGAATGGCGAAGATTTGCAAAATACTCAATGGGGTAAAGACGCAATGAAAGACGCAAATACTTTAATCGCTAAGTTTAATGATTCAGACTATATGATTCAACAAGGCGACATTGCAGGTGGGTATGCACAACATGAGCAAGCTATTAAAGACTTAAAAGAAACAGTCAATAAAGCCGAACTAGCTAAAGAAAAATCAATGACCCAACAACGCGATGTTTACAAAGATACTGTAAGAGCGTATCAAGATGAGCAAACTTCAAATCATCAAAGGGCAATGGAAAACCTTGAAGGACAAAGAATTGGTATTGAAAGAACTAAAGCCAATGCTCTTGGAAGTAAAGAAGATGTGGCAAGAGAGAAGAACTTTGCTACAATGTATGACGCTGCTTTTAAAACAGCATATGCAGCTAATCCTGAAACCGCCGCACAAGTAGCTTTAAATGCCGCAAATCTAATATACCAAAAAGGTCCTAAATCAGTTACCGGTGCAGGTTCATTTACTACTGACCCAAAAACAGGTGAAATGACTTATGTAAGACCACAAAAAGGATAAGTAATGCCTAAAGTAAATATACCTGATGTTGGAAGTGTAAACTTTCCTGATGATATGTCACATGATGAAATAATGCATGCGATTGAAAATGAAGTTATTCCACAGCATGCCGCAGCACAAAAAGCTCACGAAAACAAAACTGGGTTTATCTCAGCTGTTAAGTCTGGATTTCATGAGTCATTAGGTGCAGCAGAACAAGCCCTTGGTGAAGTATCAGGAAGTCAAAAGCTACAAGATTGGGCTAAAGAAAATGCAACTAAGGCACAGACTGAACATGAAGCGACAACCGCAGCTGATGTAGAAAATGCTAAAGGAATGTTTAGTACTGCTGGTAAGATGCTATCTAAGAATGTTACTGAACCTCTTGGTGGTATCTTAGGTTCATATGGTGCACCACTTGCACTTGGGGTAGCTGGTGCTGCATTAGCCCCTGAAGCTCTTGTTGGTGCAGGTGCCGCAGCTGGTGCAGAAGCCTTAACTGGTGAAGCACTTACCGCCGCAATTGCACAAAACGCAGCGCGAGAAGCAGCTAAACGATTAGTTGGCGCTGGAGTAACAACTGCCACAGCTATGCCTGCTGAGATGGGTCGTAACCTACAAGCACAAGAAGAACAAGCCCCCGGAGTAGCCCATAACCTAGTTAAAGCAGCCCTTGCAGCAATTCCTGAAGCGGCTCTTGTTGGCTTTGGTATGCCCGGAACTAAGTTTGTTAATCGATTAGTACCTGAACTAACCCCACTTGCTGAAACACTGGTTCCTAAGATTGAATCAGGCGCAATGACCGCTGCAGAAGCTCAAGCTACGTTAGCTGGTAAAATTCCACAGTATTTAAAAGCTATGGCAGCTAATACAGCCGCTGGTACAGGCATGATGGTGGGTACTGAAGATATCCGTCGTGCACAGGCTGGTCAAGATTTAATGTCTGGCGCAGAGATGGCACAGACTGCTAAAACTGCAGGGCTACTCTCACCTATATTTGCAGCATTCCACGGGTCAGATAGAGCCGCAGCTCATGAAGTGCTTGCTAATGCACAAAGAACGCGTGACGTTGCTGAAGAACAAAAACAAATAGGTACTCATGGTGGTACAGAAGCGGAAGTTGCTAGTGCAGATGCAGAACGCGCAGCGGACTTAGAAGGACTTAAGAAAGTTAATGAGTTCTATAATCCAATACGTGCGCAGTTTAACGATATTAAAACTAAAACAGAGCAATTAATTGCTCCTGAACTTCGTAATAGACTTAGTTCTGATATAGAAAATCACCCTGACTTAAAAGCATTAGATACCATAGAAGGTACTAAAGAGTTTATGGCTGGCTTGAAAGATAACAAAAGTTATACTGAAGAAGAAAAGAAAGCACTTAAGCCACAGCTACAACAATACCTAAAAACGTTTAAAGAAAAAGATAACGCCGAAGCTAAACTAACCCCTGCACAAAAGAAAATGGCTATGGTGTTTGATGCACATGATGATTTGCGTTCTGTTACTGGTGTTGAAACTACAGCGGACTTATTAAAACTCCCACTTGCTGATTTACATGACATGCGTGAGGCAATACAAGACCCATCTGCACCTAAGAAATCACAACCAAAGATTGAATACTTAACAAAGACTTTAGACGATGCAATCGCAAATCATCCTGATACATCTGCGCCAATTAAATCAGCACAAGAAGCTGAATTCCAACGAACACTAGATGCTAAACGCGCACAAGAAGTTGAGTTAGCTAAACAACAAGCCGCTACAGAGCAACAACGCCTAGCCTCAGAGCATACACAACGCCTATCTACTATAGAAGCCACGCATAGACAAGAAGTACTTGATGTGCTCAAACAAGGTCCAGCAGCATGGAAAGCATTCCAAGAGAAGCAAGCAATTATTCGTGGTGAAGACCCAAGCAGCATTAAACTTGTTGATATGCCTGAAGAATACTTTAAGCAACACCCTGAGTTATCTCCTGAAGAAGCATATGCACAGATAGTTCGTTCTACAGCTAAAGGTCGTACAACAGATAAAGCTGAATTAGCTAAGTTTAAGGCTGGTCAAGACGCACTTGAAGCACAGATGAAACAAGAACATCAACAAGCTGAAGCAGATAAGTTCTACTTAGAAAAACAAAAGCCACCAAGAGATGAAGTAACTGAACCTACTGCGGAGCCTACAAATGAGCCAATCGTCAATGATGTCAAAGGACAAGGAAACCTATTTACTCCAAGAACAGGAAAGCCTACAGTCGAAGCAACCACAGCCGCTAGAGCCGCAGAAGAAGCCTTCACCGTGCGTGATTCTGAAGTCGGGAAGGGAAGTGATAAGTCTAAGCGACAAGGAAGTGAGCCACCTGTGGGCGGCGCTGCTAAACAACGCGATACAACTACCAAAGAAACTGGAACTGCTGGACGAGGAACACCTGCACCTGATGTTGGAGTATCTGGAAGAAACGCAGGAAGAAATGAAGCAGAAATCACAACGGAACATGCTGCATTAAAACCAATAATTGAAGCGGTTAATAAAGATGTTCGTGGTTTAAATACTCTAGCAGAAGAACGTAAAGTAGACATTCCTAAAACAATGCAAGAAGAACTCGTTGAGTTAATGAATAACCATCCAACTAAAGAAAGCGAAATTAGTGATTGGACAGCACAGACTTATGCCAAGATTAAAGAAATTCGTGCACATATTCGTGATGAAGTAAACAAGCGTACTGAAAAAGGTGCTAAAGACAAATCAGAAGTATCTGGATTAGAAAGATATCGTACAAAAGCTGAGAATTTAAAGACAGCTCCTGAAGAAGAACCATTTGATTTGGCTGGTACCGGATTTGATTACCACACAAATGACCAATACTTTGAATCTGGTAAGGCACGTAGAGAACCTAAAGAACCTAAAGAAGTAAGTAAAGAACCTACTACTAAAGCGAAACTACATGAGGTAGTTAAAGATTGGTTCAATCCAGTATGGCTCAATCGTGCACTGAAGAATGGATGGCTTCATATTGAAGAATCAATCCACGACACAGACTTACCACAAAGCGTCAAGGATAAGTTTGATGAGAGCAAGGGTTTATATTTCGGTAAAGATGGGTCAATCTATCTATTCGCTAAGAACATTACTCAAGGACATGAGCTAGGGGTTATTCTGCATGAGATAGGTGAGCACAAAGGTCTTGATAACATGATTGGTAAAGACCGTGTAACCCAGCTTGCAAACCGTGTGCGCGATATGGCTAATGGTAAGAAAGGTACAAAAGACCAAAAGATTGCAACTAAAGCATTGACTCGTATTGAGGGTATGACAGGAGAGAAAGCCAATAAAGAACTAATAGCTTACTTTACTGAGATTGCCGTTAATGAGGAAGGCATAAAACCTAATGGTGCAAAAAACCCATTAGCTAGAGGTACACTCGATTGGATTAACACTTTATGGAACTCAATCTCTAAAGCTCTTGAAAAACTACACTTCACCCCGAAAGACTTTAATGCTCAGGACTTAGTGAACGTAGTGCATGGCGCAGCTAGACTGGAAATGGGTCGTGAAGGTACGCTTGCTGGTGAAGAACGTATCATGGAGTCTAAAAAACCACAAATGACCGCAGCCGAAGAATCAGCTAGGAAGGCTAGAGGTTTAACTGTATTTGCTCCAGACCCAAAACAAGGCGCTGTGCAAAATATTAAGACTATGTACAAAACTGTTGGCATGATGCGTAATAAACTAGATGAATTTGGCGTTAAGATGGTTGGTCCATTGTTCTCTGCGCATCGTAAAGCTAATGAATACTACGGTCCTGATAGCTTCTATACAAAGGCTACTAATAAAATCCGTGGTACATTGTTAATGCAACACACGCTTAACGTCATGAACTTTATTATCCCTTCTATGCGTAATGGTAGCTTGACGATTGATGCCAAGGGTTACTTCCATCAAGTGATTGATAAGGTCAATAATATCCCTGAGTTAGCTAAGAAGTATGATGCAATTCAAAAGGCTATGAAAGCTAATGGTGTATCTGACGCTATCATTGAGCAAGATATTAAAACAATGGTTTTTGCAGACCGATACAAATCATTGAAAGACAAAGGCATTAAAGAATTAGGTGAGTTCTCTGATGAATCATATAAGCTAGGTAAAGACTTACAGACTAAGTATGCTAAAGAGTATAAAGAGTGGCGTGATATGTACAATAATATCCGTAACAATAAGCGTGAGCTTCTTCTCAAGTCACAACTAATGACCGCTAAGAAAGTAGATGAGTTCTTAGACAGACTTGAGTACTTACCGTTATATCGTATGTCTGAGAATGAAGCGATGGATGCAGTATTTATGAGTAGCCTTACAGCGGCTACACGTGAGCAAAGATTGAAGTTTAATACAGAAGCATTCGCTGTGGGTGACCCGATGGATAACATCATGAAGAATGAGATGTGGCTCTATCAACGCGCTATGCGTAATCATACTGCAAATCGTATGGCTGATGAGTTTAGTGAAATTGGTCTTGGTAGATTTGTTAAAACTAGACAAGCTAACGATAAGAATGTAGTGACTATCCTTAAAGATGGTGAACTTGCGCACTTCCAGATAGATAACCCGAATGATGCTGCAGTATTTCAAGCCGCACCAACAGCGCATGGTGCAACTATAGGGGTTATGAGAATCGGTGCTTCGTTCTTACGTCGTGGTGTGACTATCACTCCTTCATTTGCATATCGTCAGATGTGGGACGACGTTGAACGTACATGGATGCAGTCAGGTGGTGAGCGTAGCTTTGTTGGTACATTATTAAAGAGTGCTTCAGAACAAGCTAAGAATTTAAGTAAAGATTCTGCCCACGCTAAAGAACTAGAGGCACATGGTGTTGTGGGTCAGGTTGATATTCAAGATGGTTTCAATCGCATGATGCAGCATATGATGGGTACGCACAATGATACGTGGTTAGGTAAGGCTGAGTCTGTATTAGAAGGTGCGGAACGTGTGGCGCGGAACAGTGATATGGCGGCTCGCCTTTCAGTCTATGACTCAGTAATTGAACAAGCTAAGAAGGCTGGTCGTACTGATATGGATGTAGTACAAAAAGAAGCTGCGCTACGTGCACAAATGATGATTAACTTCAATCACAAGGGTACATCAGGTGTAGTTCGTACTTTAACGGCTATGGTGCCATTTATCAACGCACGTATTCAATCGGATTGGCGTTTATTAGATGCTATCAAGGGTAACATACCGGGTGTATCAAAAGAAAAAGCTCATCAAATGCTTATGTTCAAGGTAGCTAAAGCCGCGACGTTCACTGCTCTATATGCTATGGCTCGTAGTGGTGACGATGATTATGAAGACTCATCAGAAGAAACTCGCAACCGTAACTTCCTATTTAATGTCGGTGGCGCACATTTGAAAATACCTGTTGCTCCTGAGTATGCATTATTAAAAGGTGCGACTGAGCATACATATCGCATGCTTACCGACCAAGAATTTGAAGACAGCACTAAGATGCGTCATGCTATTGCTACTGGTATCGGTAACTTGCTTGTATCTCCTACTGATGTAATGCCTTCAATGATTCGTCCATTCTTGGAAAACGTAACCAACCATTCCTTCTTTAATGACCGTGCATTGGTAAGTCCAACGCTATTAAACCGTGATGTAAATAAGCAATATGTTGAGGGTCAGACTTCAGAGCTTGCTATCTACTTAAGTGATGTTGGTCAAGGTATGTTTGGTAATGAGTTTAATGTCAGCCCAATCAAGATTGATAATGTCCTTCGTGGTATGTTCGGTACAATGGGTACTGATGTTGCATATACTTCAAACTTGATTAGTAATTGGGCTACTGATTCAGAAAGACCTGCTTCTAAACTCAATCAAATCCCTGAAATTGGCGCAATATTCTATGACCCAAATGGTAGCCAACGTAAGAATGATTTCTATACGCTTCGTGATAAGGTTGTATCTGCACATAATACAATGCTTGAGTTACGGAAAACTAATCCTGAAGAAGCTGCTAAATACCGTGAAGATAATGCAGCATTGCTTCGCTTAGATGGTCAAGTTAATGCAATCACTAACCAGTTCGCACAGATTAGAAAGCAAAAACAATCTATTATGAATAAGTCATTAGCTGAAATGGATGGTGACCAAAAACGTGAAGCAATAGATGCATTAGCTGAACGTGAGAAAACGCTTTTAGGTACACGTGTGCAGGAGATGAATAAGCAATTGAAAGAAGCAACGGAATAAAAAAATCCCCAGTGATTTAAGCTGGGGATTTAGTAGTACCCTATTAGGAGAATAGACACGATTAAGTGTGCTTGTATTATAACACTATATTATTCAATTCTCCAAATACGTACACCAAATAATTTTTCATAGATAACTTTTTCTATGCGCAGTCGAAATTTATACTGCCTAGCTATACTCCGCGCCTCATCCATTATCTCATGTTGGTCAATGCAGGGAACAAAGAAACTGTCCCCCACCACCATACTGCCTATCGGTAATTCAACTGGCTGTTTCATCTTGCGGTATCGGTATATTCATTTTTGCATCATAAACTAATACTGGAACAGGTGGTGCGTCAATCCCTGTGCCCTTCATGATACGTGCATTCTTCTTCTCTACAAATCGCATGCCTTCGCTAGATACCATAACCGCTGAATTGAATGGTATCTGACGCTTGACGCAATACTCTTTGAACACACTTTGCAAGATATATAGCTTATGGTTATCAGGTTCGTATCTAGCCACAATCCGCACAGTAGGACTATAGATAGGTGCTTGCTCAATACCACTACGTAAGTCAGACTTACCATTGATTTGTAATACAGCACCCTTATACTCGGATAGGAACTCACCAAGTACACCAACATAAGTCATCTTCTCCGCTGACGCTTCACCACGTTTTTCTCTGATTAACTTAATAGCAAGTTTAAATACTTTATCCATATCCCAAGTAAGAATCCCTTGTGACTTAGCAATGTATCCACCAGCAATCATACCTGAGATAGCTGCAACCCATACACGCTCGCTAGACTGAACGCCAATCTCTTTGTTAATAATCTTACGGATTTTATCCTGCAAACCCTTTGCGCCTTTTGTATCTTTCAATACAGTCTTAAGATAAAGGTCACCTGCATGTCCGTAGTTATTAGTTAATGTAGTAACAAGTCCTTGTGCATAGTCAGGGTCAAGTTCTTCGGGTTTCTCAATACCAATCTCAAAGATACGATGTAACTCTCCGTCAGCCATAGCTTTAGAAGTCGTTAGCTTATCAACCATAGAAGCATTTGAAGATACAGCAACAAGTGTTTTCCACCATGCGGTATTCACGCGCTCTTTGTTTGCCCCAGACTCTAAACGATTTCTCGCGCGACCCTCAGATATACTGTAAGCCAAGTCTGATAAATCCTGTGCTGATAAGTTAGTCACTTCATCCATACATAGTGGTAAGTTATTATGCACACCGATACGGTCATACCTAGAAGCTAACGTATCATGCTTGCGCAACATCAACTGAGTCGAGTTACCATACACAGAATTGATGAAATGCTGGATTAATGTCTTACCTGTACCAGAATTATCACTTACAAAGTTAAACATCATGCCAGATTCGGCTGTAAATTGCATCAATGGGGCTCCGAACGCTATTAAGGCACCTAGCTGATGATATTCCCATCCGGGGCGACCTAGGGTCTCCATGACAGATTTCCATGCGTCATAATCGCCCGTTGGTTCCATATATCCAGCCAATCCTGCAGTTTTTGCTGATGGTGGACTGTACCTACTACCTGTTGCAGTAATTTCACGCCTACCAATAACAAAAACTGAGTCATGGTCGTGCCACCCGAACTGTGGTCGTGACATTTCTAACTTCATGTATCTTTGTAGCTCGTCATTTGCAGTAACTATATATGACATTATGTTCTCCATTCTTTT
>Ga0214236_1000098_pt1 | contig 41167 bp, 36 predicted proteins | sample TroBogypolimnion_11_FD_153074 | JGI IMG/M metagenome (GOLD analysis project Ga0214236, IMG submission 153074) | Freshwater microbial communities from Trout Bog Lake, WI - 28JUL2008 hypolimnion | ecosystem: Environmental > Aquatic > Freshwater > Lake > Hypolimnion/Profundal zone | place: Trout...
AACCATGGCATTGCTCAAAAAAGAAGTAACAGAAGCACCTTTGGGCTTTAATAACTTCCGTGACTAAACAAGGCAAGGTTGCAGGGCTGGCTGATAGTTCTAGTCCTGCGCAATTAGCCCCTGCTAGTCAGGAGGCGATTGAACGATTTTGCGATGCTTGTTGGTTGGAAGATGGCTTAGCTCAAAATAGTCTTACCGCCTATCGTAGAGACCTTTTACTGTTAGCGCAGTGGTTGTATAAAACGGCTCATCTGGATTTGTACTCCGTAGATGAAAAAGAGCTCACAGCCTATATTGCCCATCGCAGGGCGGATAAGGCCACTACCGCTAACCGACGGCTCACAGTGTTCAAACGTTTTTATCGGCACGCTCTACGTAACCATCTTGTCAAAAGCGATCCTTGCATTGGTTTGCGTGCTGCTAAGCAGGCATTACGCTTTCCAAAGACGCTGAGCGAGGATCAGGTGACCAGTTTACTCAATGCCCCAAATATTGAGACCCCTTTAGGTTTACGTGATCGCACTATGTTGGAATTGATGTATGCCAGCGGCCTGCGCGTATCTGAAATTGTTTCTTTAAAAACCGTGGCGCTGGGTTTAAATGAGGGCGTGGTTCGGATTGTGAATGGCAAAGGTGGCAAGGAGCGATTGGTGCCCTTTGGTGGAGAGGCAGGTCAATGGTTACGCAGATATCTGGCAGATGCTAGAACGCCACTGCTAGAAGGCAAAACTTCAGATGCAGTGTTCATCGGGCGCCATACTGGTTCAGCGCTGACCCGTCAGGCATTTTGGGCGCTCATTAAGCGCTATGCTTTGCTAGCAAATATTCCAGTAGCCTTATCACCTCACACTTTGCGCCATGCTTTTGCAACCCATTTACTCAACCATGGAGCAGATTTGCGGGTAGTACAGTTGCTTTTAGGCCATGCCGATATCTCCACTACCCAAATCTATACCCATGTAGCCAGAGAGCGTCTCAAATCCATTCATCAGCAACATCATCCGCGCGGCACCTAAATTGTCAGATGTGTTTAAGATAGCGGCATGGATATTCTCTTAATCCCGATTGCTTACTTGATTGGCTCAGTTTCCTTCGCGGTGGTGGTAAGTAAATGCATGCGCCTGCCAGATCCACACTCTTACGGCTCCGGTAACCCTGGTGCAACCAATGTTCTCAGAACGGGTAACAAGCGTGCTGCGGTTCTGACATTGTTAGGCGATGCCTTAAAGGGGTTTGTAGCGGTGGTGTTGGCCCGCATGATTTTGGGCGAAGAGTCTTTGAGCTCTGGTCTTAATTCTTGGATTTTGTGTGGTGTTGTTGTCGCCGTATTTCTAGGGCACCTCTTTCCAATCTTTCATGGTTTTAAGGGTGGTAAAGGCGTTGCGACTGCGTGCGGTATTTTGTTTGGCATTAATTGGATTTTGGGTTTAGCAACGCTAGCAACGTGGATCATCGTTGCCAAGTTTATGCGTTACTCATCTTTAGCTGCATTAGCCGCCGCAGTGTTTGGGCCGATCTATTTTGTATTTTTGTTTGGCTTTCATCCAATGGGTATTGCGCTACTGATAGTCTGCGCTTTGTTAATTTGGCGTCATCGTAGCAATATCCACAATTTGATGAACGGTAAAGAGTCCAGAATTGGCTCAAAGGATGCAAACAGTAACAACTCTTCTGAAAGTTCAAAATCATGACTATTGCATTTGCCTGTGTGTTATTCATGGGCCTACTCCCTTATGTTGCTGCAGGTATCGCCAAAAAAGGTTTTGAAGGTTACGACAATGGTCAGCCCCGTACATGGCTTGCCAAGCAAACAGGCTTTCGAGCACGCGCCAATGCTGCGCAAGCCAATTTATTTGAATCCCTACCCCTGTTCTTTGCCGCAGTCATCATTGCGTCGCTCATGCAGGCACCCCAAGCCAGGTTAGATTTGCTCGCACTTGGCTTTGTGATTTCGCGTATTGCTTATTTGATTTGTTATGTAGGCAATTGGCCAACTATGCGCTCTATTGTTTGGTTATGCGGGATCGCTTGTGTGGTGGCGATCTTCTTTCAAATATAGATTCAACAGACATCATTTAAAAAATTATATTTATGCCCACTAAAAAAACAGTTGCAAAGTTACCGGTTAAGTTAGCCACGAAGTCAGTAACTAAGTCAGCCACCAAGGCCGCATCTCAAAAAACTCCAGCAAAGAAGATTGCTAAAAAAGAAGCTGCCGGATTGCCTTTGTCTGTGGTGATTCGTCGTCGCATCGAGGCGCAAAAAGCGCGCTTTCATGCCAATGACAATATTTCTGCCTTTATTAAACCTGGTGAATTAGAGGGTTTGGTAGATGAGGTGGCAGAAAAAATGCAGGCGGTATTAGAGAGTTTGGTGATTGATACAGAAAGTGATCACAACACCCTAAATACGAGTAGGCGTGTTGCCAAAATGTACGTGCAAGAAGTCTTTAATGGTCGATATGTAGGTCAGCCAACTTTAACGAAATTTCCCAATGTGAGCCGCTTAAATGAGCTGATGATCATTGGTCCAATCACGGTTCGTAGCGCGTGTTCCCACCACCTTTGCCCGATTATGGGTCGCATTTGGATTGGCGTTTTACCAAGTAAAGACTCAGCGTTAATTGGCTTGTCTAAATACTCACGCCTTACTGAGTGGGTCATGTGCCGCCCACAAATTCAGGAAGAAGCGGTAGTGGAGTTGGCAGACATGCTCGAGAAAAAGATCAAACCGATTGGCGTCGCAATCGTGATGGATGCCGATCATTTCTGTATGCAATGGCGTGGCGTAAAAGATCGTGACTCCAAGATGGTCAATAGTGTGATGCGTGGTGCTTTCTTAAAAGATGCCAACTTGCGACGTGAGTTCCTCTCTTTGCTAGAGAGACGTTAGTCAGGCTTAGTGCTTTTGTAAGACTTTCATTTTTGATACATGTCGATCAATGGTTGAGAATAATTCTCAACTAATAATTCATATAAATCAAATACTTAAGGCTCGACTAGAGAACTAAATTCTTCTGCTCTATGATCGCTCTAGTTGCCAATGAAGTTTTGCTAAATTGCTTTCATTGATGCTTGATATTTCGTTTTTAATTTAACCATTAACCCACTGGAGTCCATATGAAAACTACCCGTCGTCAATTTATGATCATGTCAGCTGCTGGTGCTGCAACTTTGGCTCTAAACACCAAAGTACAAGCTCAAGCCATGGTTGCTGAAACTGATCCACAAGCTGCTGCATTGGGTTACAAAGCAGATGCCTCTAAAGTAGACAAAGCGAAGTTCGCTAAATACGCAGCGCCACAAGCTTGTAGCAATTGCGCCCTCTATCAAGGCGCTGCTGGTTCTGCTGCTGGTGGTTGCGCACTGTTTGCTGGTAAGCAAGTTGCTGCTAAAGGCTGGTGCTCTGCTTACGCTAAGAAAGCTTAAGTGATATAGCCACTGACTGAGAATTCAATTGAGTAAAACAAAAAGCCACCCGAGGGTGGCTTTTTTATTGACTCGTTTAAAAAATTAAACGTTAGCCAAGTGTGCTTCTAAAGTTTTGGTGAACTTGTTAGCGTGGCTACGTTCAGCCTTTGCCAAAGTTTCAAACCAGTCAGCAATTTCATCAAAGCCTTCATCGCGTGCAGTTTTAGCCATGCCTGGATACATATCAGTGTACTCATGGGTTTCGCCTGCGATCGCTGCTTGTAAAGCTTCTGCAACTGTCTTAGCTGGCATACCTGTGCCTGGCTCGCCTGCGCCGCCTTCAATCAAATACTCCATGTGACCATGGGCGTGGCCAGTCTCGCCTTCAGCGGTTGAGCGGAACACTGCTGCAACATCGTTTGCACCAGCAATATCAGCTTGGTTCGCGAAATACAAATAACGACGATTTGCTTGAGATTCGCCAGCAAATGCTTCTTTCAAAGACTGTTCAGTCTTTGTGCCTTTTACAGTTTTAGCCATGAATGACTCCTAAAAATAATGGTATGGGTTAGGGTGAGCGGTCTATAGCCGGAGCAAAACCACTTACCACTGGGTTATTATGAACAAAACAAGGCTATCGAATAATCATATTTTTGTATTGGCTTGATAGCTAAAAGCAACCAATAGTTAAATTTCGATTAAAGAAATAAAAGATGAGACATACAGCCAAATATTTGCTCAAACGTTACTCCTTCTATCTTGGTGGCGATCAACCCGCAGTGAGTTGGACTGAACGTTTTCGCTCTAGTTGTGGCACATTTGTTGGTTTGATGTTAGTGCTTACTATCGCCAAGTACCTTGGTGAACTGAGCGGACTGGATGAATGGTTGATGGCTTCCTTGGGGGCAAGTGCTCTCTTGGTATTTGCCTTGCCAGGCAGCCCGATGGCTCAGCCATGGGCGGTTATTGCGGGCAATACCTTGTCGGCTTTGATCGGCATTACAACTGCCAATCTGATTAAAGAACCGTTACTGGCGATGCCCATTGCTGCTGCTGCTTCCATTTTGGGGATGTTCGTATTGCGGTGTTTGCATCCCCCAGCCGCCGCCGTAGCATTAATTGCGGTATTGGGCCATGTGATGAACTACCGCTACGCCTTCTTTCCAGTCATGGTGGACTCCATTTTGCTGGTGATAGCCGGGGCGATATATAGCAATATGACCGGCAAAAACTACCCTAACCGGCCTATAAAGTAATCTTGCCGAGTAAATTAAGCCTTTTTAGCATCAAAATCGCTCTAAAAAGGCTTAAAAATTGATAAAAGCAGTTAATTACTTGATTTTGGAGGCAGCAATAGAAGCAATGCAGTCTTGAATAGCGTAGTTCTGATATTTACCCGCATTTTCTTTGCGCAAAGACTGGGCGCATTCCGAAACAGAATTGCGAACATTGATTTTGGGAACTGAAGTCATTTGTATTCTCCTCATGCTGTTGATGTAGCTTAGATCGATATTCTATTGATTTTTGGAATGATTGGAAGGTCATCAGAAGGCCTTAAAATCAAACATCCAATATTTATGGGCAATATGCCAAAAGAAATGCCGACAGAATTGCCAAAAATCAGTAGAAACTTATGACCCAAGTATTGCCAGTCATCCTCTGTGGCGGTTCGGGTACACGTCTTTGGCCGCTATCGCGAGCAGGCTTTCCAAAGCAATTTTTAGTGCTCGCTGACAATGATTCGCAATACAGTCTATTTCAGCAAGCGATAGAGCGGATTCATGCGGTAGCGAATTCTGAAATTAAGCTTAGCACTACTTTAATAGTGACTAATGAAGAGCATCGTTTCTTGGCGCTGGACCAATTGCGCGAAATGAAAAACGCATCCAAGAAACTCGAGGCCGCTTTATTGCTTGAACCCTCCGGCAGAAACACAGCCCCAGCATTAACGCTCGCGGCACTTTACGTGCAAGAGCACGCTGCAGGCACAAACAGCGACCCAATCTTAGTTGTGACCCCAGCAGATCAAACGATACAAAATGCAGCGGCATTCACACAGGCTTTGCAGCAGGCCATACACATTGCCAAAGACGATGCAATTGCGATTTTAGGTATTACCCCAACAGCTCCTGAAACCGGTTATGGCTACATCAAAACTAAAAGTCAGCAAGCTAGCAAAAATGCTGGGGAATTTACCGTTGAACGCTTTGTTGAAAAACCGGACGCCACTACTGCTAAACAATATCTAGCAGAGGGTAGTTACTTTTGGAACGGCGGCATGTTTGTTCTCAAGGCAAGTGTCTGGCTTGCAGCTTTAAAAGAATTTCGACCTGATATTTTGGCTGCCACCCAAACAGCGTGGGAGGCCAAAGAACAGGATCTGGCTGGCGACGCCGTTTTTGTGCGCCCAGGCAAGGATCTGTTTAATGCTATTCCAAGCGAATCGATTGACTATGCCGTGATTGAACAATGTCCAGGAACTCAGTTTCAGGTCAAGATGGTGGTCTTAGATGCTGGCTGGAATGACTTAGGTGCGTGGGATGCGGTATGGCAAGTGGGCAAGCAAGATCAAGACGGTAATGTCACCAGTGGTGATACCTTACTCACCAATACTAAAAACACATTAGTGCATGCCAGCAGTCGCTTGGTGAGTGCAGTGGGGGTCGAGAACCTCATTATTGTTGAGACAGCCGATGCTGTTTTGGTTGCCGACAGAAAACATAGCCAAGACGTTAAAAATATTGTTAGTCAATTAGCAGAGCAACAGCGTGAAGAAAAGAACTTGCATCGCAAAGTTGCAAGACCTTGGGGTTGGTATGACAGTGTTGATGAGGGTGAGCGTTTTAAAGTGAAGCGTATTCAGGTAAAACCTGGCGCTAGCTTGTCACTGCAAATGCATCATCACCGAGCTGAGCATTGGATTGTGGTCAAGGGTGTAGCAGAAATTACCAATGGCGATAACGTGATTACGCTAACGGAGAACCAAAGCACCTTCATTCCTCAGGGACAAACCCACCGACTTGCTAATCCTGGCAAAACGCCGTTAGAGATTATTGAAGTGCAGTCCGGTAGTTATCTGGGCGAGGATGATATTGTGCGTTTTGAAGACACCTACGGCCGAAGCTAGCCTAGCTCACTTACTCACAAATACTGAGAAGCACTGAAACAATCAAACAGACGGCGACATTACAGTTTAAAGAGTAGAGAAAACAAGATATGACAAGCAAATCAAGCAACAAACAAAAAATAGCCCTCATTACTGGCATCACTGGTCAGGATGGCTCTTACCTTGCTGAGTTCTTATTAGAGAAGGGTTATATCGTTCACGGCATTAAGCGCCGCGCCTCTTCTTTTAATACCGAGCGTATCGATCACCTCTATCAAGATCCGCATGTCAATCATCCTGATTTAATTCTCCATTACGGGGATTTAACGGATACCAGCAACTTGGTGCGCATTATTCAAGAATGTCAGCCCGATGAAATTTATAACTTGGGTGCGCAGTCTCATGTGGCCGTTTCTTTTGAGTCTCCTGAGTACACGGCGGACGTGGATGCCATGGGCCCCTTAAGAATGTTAGAAGCTATTCGTATTTTGGGTTTGGAAAAGAAGACCCGCTTCTACCAAGCTTCAACTTCTGAGCTCTACGGTTTAGTGCAAGAAATCCCCCAAAAAGAAACAACTCCGTTTTATCCACGTAGCCCTTACGCTGTGGCCAAAATGTACGCCTACTGGATTACCGTGAACTACCGCGAAGCCTATGGCATGTATGCGTGCAACGGCATCCTCTTTAATCATGAGTCCAAACGCCGTGGTGAAACCTTCGTAACGCGTAAAGTGACACGTGGTTTAGCAAATATCTCCCAGGGATTAGAGAAGTGCCTGTTCATGGGCAATATCGACGCGCTGCGCGATTGGGGTCATGCCAAAGATTATGTTCGCATGCAGTGGTTGATGCTCCAGCAAGACAAGCCCGAAGACTTTGTGATTGCTACCGGCGTGCAGTTCACTGTGCGAGAATTTATTATTCGCAGCGCCAAACAACTGGGCATTACCCTGAATTTTGAAGGCGCTGCTGAAAATGAAAAAGCTATCGTAGCCAGCATTGAGGGTGATAAAGCACCAGCCTTAAAAGTAGGTGATGTGATCGTACAAATTGATCCGCGCTACTACCGTCCTACAGAAGTGGAAACACTCTTAGGGGATCCAACCAAAGCAAAAACAAAACTGGGTTGGGTGCCAGAAATCACCCTCGATCAAATGATCGTTGAAATGGTGGCCAATGACTTAGACCAAGCCAAGCAACATGCCTTACTCAGTAAGCATGGGTTCTCGGTGGCTGTTGGTAAAGAGAATTAAAAAATACAGACACAAATACATCAAGCAGTACAGAAAAAACATCAAAAAAATAAGAAAACACATAAGCCAAAGTATGGGTGTAGATCTGAATCAAAAAATTTATGTAGCCGGTCACCGTGGCATGGTGGGCTCAGCCATCGTGCGCAATCTTCAGGCTAAGGGCTTCACCAATATTGTCGCTCGCACGCATGCGCAGCTTGATCTGACTAATCAACAGGCTGTAAGCGCTTTCTTTGAAACAGAAAAGCCTGAGCAGGTTTATTTAGCTGCAGCCAAGGTTGGCGGGATTCATGCAAACAATACCTATCCCGCAGAATTCATTTACGACAATTTGATGGTTCAAAATAATGTGATCCACCAAGCTTTTTTAAATGGTGTTCAAAAACTACTGTTCTTAGGTTCTAGTTGTATCTATCCAAAGTTAGCACCGCAACCGATGAGTGAAGAGGCGCTTCTGACTGGCAAGCTTGAACCTACCAATGAGCCTTATGCCGTTGCCAAAATTGCCGGCATCAAAATGTGTGAGAGCTATAACCGCCAATACGGTCAGTCGCACGGCATTGATTACCGCTCAGTCATGCCAACCAATCTGTATGGTCCAGGCGATAACTATCACCCAGAAAATAGCCATGTGATACCAGCGCTCATTAGACGTTTTCATGAGGCTAAATTAAGCAATGCACCCGAAGTCGTGATTTGGGGAACGGGAACACCCAGACGAGAGTTCCTCTATGTGGACGATATGGCAGCTGCATCCGTTTTCGTGATGGGGTTAGACAAAGCGATTTACGATAGCCAAACGCAGCCGATGCAAAGTCACATTAATGTGGGCTTTGGTAGTGATGTCACGATTAATGAGTTAGCCCATGCCGTAGCCACAGCAATTGGCTATCAAGGGGTCATTCGTTTTGACTCTAGTAAGCCCGATGGCTCTCCCAGAAAGTGGATGGATTCCTCAAAACTAAATACATTGGGATGGAAGCCTTTAGTTGGTTTGCAAGAGGGTTTATCCAATGCTTATTCCGATCTACTTGAGCGTTTGAACGGGAACCTCTGATGATGACTGCTTGCTGGTTAAAAAACATGAGCTCCAAAAACCATTTTTATAAGTATTCACTTATTACTATCAGTTCAATTTTGCTGGGTATTTGGGCAGTTAAAGACACGATTGCATTACGAAATATTTTATTAGGACTTGGCTTTATTTTAGGTTTAGCTTATATCTACAGCGCTTATAGGAAACAAGTTTTTAAAGGCATTCAATTAAAAAACTGGTTGCCTATTATTCTGATGTCTTTGATGCTCTTATGGGTACCGATGCACTACCTCTTCTTGAGTCGCTTCCCGGAAGTTCAATTACAAGAACTCAAAAGTACTTGGCTCCGAACTTTTCTGGCAATGGTTGTTGGCGTATCTGCCGGCTTGACCTTGCACAAGAATGTCAAGCTCATGAATGTGCTTTGGCTTGGGATTGGCCTGAGTTTTCTTTATCTCTTTTTTCAGTATGTGCCAAGAGCTTATGCAAGTAAAAATATTTTCGCGGTTGACTGGTATGGTGGGTATTACATTTATATCGGCAAGATCAATGGCGTCTTAATGGGAACCATCTTATTCTGTGGCTTAGGCTCCACCTGGATCGATCACTTGAGATCTAAAACCTTTACTATGAGCCTTACGAATACCGTGCTGCCTTTATTGGGAATGGCCCTAACTTTGTATTCCTATGTATTTATTTTTGACACCCGCAATGGTTTGGGAATCTCGGCGCTCATGGTTTTGGCGTGGACTGCATATGCAGGTGTTTGGTTCTTGTCGCAAGGTAATCTGAAAAAATTGCTGTCAAAGTTCAAGGGAGTATTGCTATTGGTAGTACTGACACTCGGCATTTTTTCTTGGTTTGCTTATCAACAGACTCAGCATAATTCGGGATGGCTAACGATGATTGAGGATGCAAAAATAGCGACTCAATTAGAAAAATACCCAAATTGGCAAAACCCAGCAAAGTATGGCTACCCAATAACCGATACCGGTAGAGAGGTTGCTGGAAATACCTATGAGAGGGTTGCGTGGGCTACTGCTGGGGTAAGGTTGATCCCTGAAAATATTCTTGGGGTAGGGGTGTTGGCCAAACCATTCACAAGACTTTTGCAAGAAAAATATCCCGGCGCAACTCCGCCATCTACTCATAGCGCTTGGATTGAATTTACCCTGGCGTTTGGGTTACCAGGATTTATCCTCATATTCGGCTCACTGGCGTCTATTTTGTATTTGACCATCGCATCACCGCATTTGTATTTACGGGTGAGCGTGATCAGCATAGCTCTCACATTAATGCTGCTATACACCTTAGGGGAACTCAGCACGCAACACGGCGTCGAAGTTCTATTCTATTTAATGGCGCTGTTGACTGGCTTGAGGATGCCCATCGGTTTGAATGCCACTAGCAAAAATGGGCTCAGTGAGCCAGTCTGGCAATAAATGGTCTTATTACCCTAACCCCGCTAAGAAATTTTTGAATATTTTTCGGAACTTCATTTATCTACGATTAAGCTCTTTTGACCTCCCTTCGAAAGAGGGTCGAAATTCTGAGCGTTATCGCAAAGCTACACTCTCTAGTGTGGCCAATGCATTCAGTCGAGCTCTGGGTTTAATGCTGATGGTAATTTTGTGAACAAACGACTTTATCAAACCAATGCGCTTTTGAATTTAGCAGGTGGCGCCAGTTCGGCCTGCATGGTCTTGATATTGCCTTATTTGCTCAATCGGCTTTTAAGCCAACAAGACTATGCGATTTGGGTGCTTGGCTTTCAAGCGGTGCTTTATGTGCCCATGCTAGGTTTGGGTATTCATCAAATTTTAAATCGCACCATAGCGCACTCACTTGCGCTTGGGGACTTTAGTCAGTTGCAACGTCAATTAGGCTCTGGTTTTCTGTTGGTCTTATTGTTGGCGTCGATGGTGGGCACTCTTGTGTGGGTTAGCAGTCCTTATGTGGGACTACTCTCAGGAGCTAGTAGCGGCGCAGATCAGCAAATTGGTCTAGTGTGGCGCACTATTGGCTCTGGTGCTAGCGTAGGTTTGTTATCTTTATTTTTCTTTGGTTGCTTTGGTGGGCAGCAGCGTTATGAATGGGAAAATGCCTACAAGGCGATGATCGCCTTAGGATTTTTATCGGTGGTCTGGTGGGCTGATATTCAAGCAATCACATTAACGCCTCTCACGTTGGCATATGCTTATGTGATGGTTATTGGCGGTGCTATGACTTTGTTGGTTTGGCGTTTTATTTATAGCGATGTATTTAGTTGGCGGATGCTAAAACAATGGCATTTTCCTACTGTCAAGTCGTATTTGCGCAGTATGTATGGTTATGGGGTGTGGCAAATTGGCATTCTGATGGTCTCTGGTTTAGATTTGTGGATTGTTGCTCGAGTCAATTTTGCAGCGGTACCTGGATATGCGATTGCGCTCTCATTTTTAGTTTTCTTAAGTGGTAGCATCAGTGCGATTGCTGGGCCGTGTTTACCTTTGTTTGCCGCGCACTTAGCAAAAGCAGACCAAAGTGCATTTGTAGTACTTTTTTTAGTGTGGCAAAAAAGACTTTTGGTGTTAGTGGCAGCACTGTGTACGCTTTTGTGGTTTACACCCAATGCTTTTTGGCAATTTTTACTGCAGGATTCTGCGCCGATTTTTACGCAGGTGTTTCCGATCTTATTGCTAGCAAGTTGTCTGCGCTTAAGCACTTTGCTCTACAGTCTAGCCATTTTGAGCGCAAATTTGCAGCATCGTATTGTGCTTTCGCCTTTGGTCGAGGGCTTGGTGAATTTAGCCTGCAGCGTGCTGTTAGGTTTGTATATAGGCGTAATAGGGGTAGCGCTGGGCACTTTGTTAGGCGCCCTAGTGTGTTTAGCCTTACATGCTTTGTACAATATCCCTCGCACTGCCGATAAAATTCCCTTAACCCCTAAAGCGCTCATTGCGCCATGGACCGTTTGAATGAATCATCAGACCACCCCTTTAATGGGTGACCATACCGTCTATAGCGCATCGATGCGAGTCGATATATTGCCTTTATTTGATCGGCCATATGCGCGCGTTTTAGATATCGGGTGCTCTACTGGCAATACAGGTGTCATGCTGAAAGAGCATGGTCTGTGTCAATGGGTTAGTGGAGTAGAACTCTTTGAGCAAACGGCTAGCATAGCGCGCACTCGTTTAGATGACGTGATGGTTGGCCCTGTCCAAGAGGTGCTCGGACATATTGCCGATCAATCGTTTGATTGCATTTTATGCTTAGATGTCTTAGAGCACTTGGCTGATCCTTGGCGTGTTTTGCAGCAGTTAAGTCAAAAACTCAAACCCCAAGGCGTAATCATTACCAGCATCCCGAACATTCGCCACGTCTCAATACTGGTCAAACTCTTTTTACTGGGTCGCTGGACTTATACCGATAGTGGCATTCTCGATCGTACCCACCTACGGTTTTTTACCAAACAATCAGTTCTCGCCTTATTGGATTTGCCGCAACTGCGCTTAGAAAAAGTCAGCAGCTTAGTTTCGCGTCGTTTACGCTGGATACACTGGCTTAGCGCTGGCATATTAGACGGATTTTTAACTAGCCAATATTTAACGCGCTCGCGAAAGTTACCATGAAACGATTTTTTACGCGAGCGCATCGCCGTTTCCCTTCTCAATATTTAGCTCGGTGGTTCATGCCGTGTTAGTGCTGATTACCGCCTTTTTATCCAGTCTATTAGTAGGCTTATGGATAGTGCGCTATCAGCATTTGCATCAGCACTACACTGGTGATCACGACCTTGTGGGCGTGCAAAAATTTCACGTACATATAGCGCCACGCATTGGCGGTATTGCGCTTGTTGTGGGTATCTTCTTGGGTTTGATGACTAGGCTGTGGGTTAATCAGGAGGTCTGGATGTTAGCGATGCTCCTGATCTGTAGCGCACTGCCGACCTTTGCCGCTGGTTTAGTCGAGGACTTTACCAAGCGCGTGAGTGTACGTACTCGTTTACTAGCAGCCATTTGCTCGGCCTTATTGGCAGGTTTTTTATTAAATGCCTGGATTGCAAATATACAAATGCCCGGTTTGGATTGGTTGCTAGGCATCAGTGCCGTGGCGATTGTATTTACTTGTTTTTCTGTTGCAGGCTTAAGCAATGCATTTAATCTGATTGATGGTTATAACGGCTTGGTTGGCGGAGTGGGTATCCTTATTTTGCTAGCCATTGCCTATGTGGGCTTTGCGGTGCATGATTTTGTAATTATGGCTGCTAGCTTTGCTGCTATTGGCGCGCTCGCAGGTTTTTTACTGTGGAACTATCCGCGCGGCCTATTGTTTTTAGGTGATGGCGGCGCTTATTTGCTAGGATTTTGGATTGCTGAGTTATCGATTTTATTGGTGACTCGCAATCCGCAAGTCTCTAAATGGTTTCCAGTACTCATTTGTTTTTATCCGATTTTTGAGACGCTCTTTACGATTTATCGCCGGGTGATCCTGAAAAAGGTGAGTCCTGGCAGCCCGGATGCGGCGCATTTACACCAAATGATTTTTAGGCGCCTGGTGCGCTGGTCAGTTGGCTCGCAAGATCCGCTACGCATGACGCAGCGCAACTCGTTAACCGCCATTTATTTATGGGCATTTTGCGCGATGACGGTTATTCCTGCAGTGTTATTTTGGACAAACCATTGGGTTTTAAAAGGTTTTGTACTAGCGTTTGCAATTTTGTATGTATGGCTTTATCGCGCTTTGGTGAAATTTAACATTCCCCAGTGCTTAGTGATCCGAGATTCGGTTCATCATGACCGGTAGAACTAGCAAGATCAGTCAGTGGGGTATTGGCGCGCCAATGGACACGAGTGATCATGTCGCTATTTTGATGTGCACGTTTAATGGCGCCGCGTTTTTAGAGACCCAGCTTGCTTCGATTGAGCAGCAAACCCATACCAATTGGAGTTTGTGGATCTCTGATGATGGCTCGAGCGATGATACTGTTCAAATCATTGAACGCTTTGCCAGTAAAGTGGGTTCTGAGCGGGTGCATCTGATGGGTGGCCCAGGCCAAGGTTTTGCCAATAATTTTTTTTCCTTAATGGGCAAGGTGCCCATTACGTGCGCCAGCTATTTTGCATTTGCAGATCAAGATGATGTTTGGCTTGCTCTCAAATTAGCTAGCGCGATGACGGTATTAAAACCATATCAAGACCAAATGGCGCTGTATGCCGGGCCGACCATTTATATCGATGAGCACAATCAAGTGCTCGGCCACTCGTCCGTTTTTTTAAAGCCAGCAAGTTTTGCCAATGCGCTCGTGCAAAGTATTGGTGGTGGCAATACGATGATGATCAATCACTCGGCCTTTGCCTTGATTTGCCGCTTTTTGCCAAAAGTGCCGCTGGTCTCGCATGATTGGTGGATGTATATATTATTGAGCGCGTTCGGGGCGCAGCTAGTGTATGACCGCAATCCTTGGGTGCAGTATCGTCAGCATGGCGCCAATGCAATGGGCATGAATACTTCTTGGCCGCAAAAGTGGCGCCGCATTAAAAAACTATGGGCAGGAGATTTTCGGGCTTGGAACGATCAGCATGTTTTGGTCTTGCAAAGTATTTGCTCGCATTTAGCGCCTTCAGCGCAAAACACATTGGAGCAATTTGCCAGTGCGCGACAAGCTAGTCTGATTGAACGCATCTGGAAAATGCGCCAAGCCGGAGTGTATCGTCAGACGACTTTAGGCAATCTGGGCTTATGGTTTGCCATTTTCACCAGGCGAATTTAGCGTGATTGATCAAATAATGCATAGCAATGCAACTGAGCAAATTGGCGCAATTGTGGTGACGTATTTGCCCAAGGAAGCATTGCTAAAACGGGTCTTGCAAAGCCTTGGTGGGCAAGTGAAAAAAATTTATCTGATTGATAACACTCCCCAAGAAGCATTGCAAAACTTCGGATGGTTAGACCAGAGTTGGTTAGCACAGTTTGGTCTGGCGATTGATTATGCGGCGCAAGGAGAAAACCTAGGCATTGCGAGTGCGCAAAATATTGGCATTGAAAAAGCCCTTGCTGATCAGATGACGGATTTACTGTTTTTTGATCAAGACAGTATGCCGCCCCCAAATTTGTGTCAGCACTTAATGTATGCCAGAGAGCAATTAGAGCGTGATGGTGTGAGAGTGGGCGCTATTGGACCGCTGATTTTGGATGAGAAATCCAATGAGCCTTCGCCGATTATTCAGTCGGGTAAATTTTGGGTGTATGGCTACCAGCCTCAGATGGGCTTAGTTGATCCGATTCCAGCCGAGTACATCATTTCTTCTGGCTCTTTAATTGCAGCAACGACTATCAAAAAAGTTGGCCCGATGTTAGGCAAGCTCTTTATCGATTGGGTGGATGTCGAGTGGGGTCAGCGGGCGCAAAAAAGAGGTTATCAAAATTTTGTTCTGCCAACCGTAGTCATGCGTCACAGTATTGGTGATGATTTTGTACGCATGGGTAAAAAAGTGATTAATTTGCATTCGGATTTACGCAATTTTTATATTGTGCGCAATGCCGCCTATTTGGTATTGCATTACCGCTTTCAGTTGGCTTGGCAAATTACGGTGCTCCTGAAATTACCAATCTATATTTTCTTTTTTACCTTGCATGCCAAAGGCCCAAAGATCGTCGCATTCAAAGTGCTCGTGCGCGCTTTTGTCCTGGGTCTTATGGGTAAATTGGGTCCTGCTCCCAATGATTTGTTTTCCGGGTCGACTAAGTAACTTGGGTTACTAAAATGTATTAAGGCAGCTTTAACGCGCCGGTGTATTGGCAAGCGCATCTAAGCGCTGTGCAATGGCTTCTCCCATCGCGCTATAGGAATGATCAGTGTGCATATCGCTACGCGCTTGATTACCCAGGCGCTCACGCAATAGAGAATCGTTAAAGATCGTTTGCATGCACAGCGCAGCGTGCTGGGTATTTGCTTGAGCCCACACTTGATTGGTGTGGTGTGGGTATTGACCCTCTAAAACCGGTACCAGTTCAAAATCAACCAACAGGCTATTGCGTGCATTCATAAACTCTAAATTACCTGAATAGTTAGTCGCAATGACCGGCTTACCTAAATACATCGATTCTGCTAGACCCAAGCCCAGCCCTTCAGAGCGATGCAATGACACGTAGCAATCAGTGGCATTGAGTAAACCATGACTGTCTTCACTGCTCAGTTGCTGGTCTAAAAAAATAATGCGCGGATCATGTTTGGCAAGCGCTTGCAAGGCCTGGTATTGCTCTGGATAGTCTTGACCATGAGTCGATTTAATCAGTAAGTTGACAGCAGTCTCGCGCTTGGGAAACGCTTCTATGAAAGCCGTAATAGTGGCCTGGGGATTTTTGCGCTCAACAAAGGAGTGAAAATCAAAACTGGTCAGATAAATAAAGCGCTCTTCTGGCAGGCCAAAATAAGCGCGATTGCATTGCGCACTTGGCAGATCAAACTCAATAGCAAAGGGAATTTTAGTCACGCAAGGATGCACGGCGCGCATGGTATTGGCATTAAATTGTGTGTTGACCCAAATTTCATCAATCATGGGTAGCGCGTAATTCCATGCGGCAGGAAATTGCTCTAATTCCCAAAACCAGTAGGCAATGTTGTAACGCTGCGTCCATTCGGAGTGACTAATCCAAAAAGGTAAGCGATGTAATACATCGGGATTAATCGCAATACAGTTAATGGGGTAGTTGCAATGATCTTGTACCCAAGCCTGCAAACTGAGGTTATTTTGGCTGGTGCGTAATGTTGGCGAGAGTTTGCGCACTAAAAAAGCCAAGTGCTTTGCGTGCAAAGAAAATGCTAAATACCGCAGTGCTTGTCCAAGACCAAGCTGCGCGCGATAAAAGCCAATCAAATTTACGCCGCAGTTACTAGGGGTAATTGCTGGTTTGGCGCGCTTGACCCTTGCAAAATACTGTTGACGCAAAAAAACATAAGCCCTTTTTAATGTGGTGCGAAGTTCTGTAGGCAAGTAAGCAAGCAGCATGTATTTTTTAGTGGAGCACGTTTTTTTGCGCAGTAAAGGGTAACGCCATATTGTCTCTTAGCCAGCGCTAGCTGACGGATTAAGGCAGCTTGGGAGTAAAAAACGTAATCCAGGGATATTTTTTCCAGGTTTAATCACATTTAAATAAAAACCATTTTTATAGTATGGGTATCTTTTTGTGCACATTAAAATAATAAAAAATCATATAAATCAGTTACTTATCAATATTATCGTAGCATAAAGGCTGACAACTGCAGGGAGCAAAAAGGATCATTTTTGTGATGAATATCACAAATAATATGATATAGTGCCCACTGCGTTTAAATGCATTCAAAAAAGCGTTTTGATTCACAGCAAATCCAGAATGTGCATCCCTTTAACGGGTAAAACTGAGCACAAGTGAGGGTTGGCAAATCAGGGCGCATTTACTTTAAGTGACCTATGAGTACGAATTTGCAAAATCGATTTCGGCAAATGATGCCAAAGAACGAAATCACCGAAGCCTTGGTGAAATTCAAAAAGGTGTTTTACACCATCGCTGCCTTTACCGCATGCGTGAATATTTTGATGCTCGTGCCGTCTATTTATATGCTTGAAGTTTACGATCGCGTTTTAGCGAGTCGCAATGAGACCACGCTGTATATGCTCAGTGTGATGGTCTTGGGTTTATTTGCCCTCATCTCAGTGCTCGAATATATCCGTAGCATGGTGGTCATTCGCATTGGCGCCAAGATGGACAGTTTTTTAAATAACCGCGTCTACACCGCTGCCTTTGAACAAAATTTGCGCAGCACTGGTGTGAATGCCGGTCAAGCACTCAATGATTTAACAACCATTCGCCAGTTTGTGACGGGCAATGGCATGTTTGCATTCTTTGATGCACCCTGGTTTCCCATCTATTTACTGGTTATTTTTGTTTTTAATATGTGGATGGGTTTGTTTGCTCTAGTTAGCGTGATTTTGTTAGTCGCCTTAGCTTGGTTAAATGAGGTAGTCTCTCGCAAACCTTTGGCTGAAGCCAATACCACCGCCATTCGCTCGAGTAATTTGGCTACCAATAACTTACGCAATGCTGAAGTGATTGAAGCGATGGGGATGCTCCCTAATATGCGTAAGCGTTGGTACGCAGAGCATGTGAAATTTTTAAAGCTCCAAGCAGAGGCTAGTCAAAAAGCATCTCGCATTGGTTCGATTACGAAGTTCGTACAAATTGCCGTGCAGTCTTTAATCTTAGGCGTCGGTGCACTCTTGGTGATCACGGGTGATGTCACCAGCGGAATGATGATTGCCGGATCGATTTTGCTGGGCCGCGCTTTATCTCCAGTTCAACAAATCATTGGTGTCTGGCGTCAGTGGAGCGGTGTAGTGAGCGCCTATCGTCGCTTAGAAAAATTACTCGCCGATAATCCACCACGCATAGCGGGCATGGAATTGCCTAAGCCCGAGGGGCATTTAAGCGTTGAAGGTGTTACCGCCGCTCCGCCGATGGTTCCAGTTGCAGTTTTAAAAAGCGTGAGCTTTGCCATTAATGCGGGTGATTGCTTGGGTGTGATTGGTCCAAGTGGCTCTGGAAAATCTACCTTGGCACGATTGCTCGTCGGCGTATGGCGCGCTGCAGTCGGAAAAGTGCGTTTAGATGGCGCCGATGTGTATTTGTGGAACAAAGACGAGCTTGGCCCCCACATGGGATATTTGCCCCAAGATATTGAACTCTTTGCGGGCACGATTAGTGAAAACATCGCCCGCTTTGGTGAGGTTGATTCTTTTCAAGTGGTTATTGCTGCGAAGCTAGCAGGAGTGCATGATTTGATTTTGCGCCTACCAGAAGGCTACGATACTCCGATTGGTGATGGCGGCCTTGGTTTATCGGGCGGAGAAAAACAGCGCTTAGGTTTAGCGCGCGCGCTGTATGGCGACCCTTCGATTATTGTGCTTGATGAACCCAATTCCAATTTGGACGATATTGGTGAGATTGCCCTTACTCAAGCGATTATTCGTTTGCGTCAGTTGCGTAAAACGGTCATCTTAATTAGTCATCGCCCGAGCATTATTCGCGAGACCAATAAGTTATTAGTACTGCGTGATGGCATGGTTTCTGCTTTTGGACCTACCGATCAAGTCCTCAAAGATTTAGCACAATTTAAAGCGCAACAAGAATCCCAAGCGGCTGCCCGCGCTAAAGCAGAAGCTGATGCTAGAGGGCAAGCGCAAGCCAATCTAAATAGTATTGTTGATGAGGAGCCTGCTAAGGGCGCTGATGCATCTCCTAGTGATGCGTAATTGAGAAGAACACGATGTTAAAACTACCTTACGAAAATTCTAAAGCTTGGTTGTTAAAGCACCTTGAGCGGATGCAAGAGGCCCGTGCAAACGAGGGCGATTATGAGGAGCACGATGAAAAGCACTATGCCCGCCTAGGTTGGATTGTGCTCATCGTCGGTTTTGGGGGCTTTATGCTCTGGGCTCTGTTTGCGCCCTTAGATAAAGGCGTAGCAGCTCAAGGAACTGTGATTACCGATGGTCAGCGCAAAACTATTCAGACGCCTTTAAGTGGCGTAGTAGAAGAAATTTTGGTCAAAGATGGCGATCAAGTTAAGGCTGGTCAAGTTTTGGCGCGCTTGAATAATCTACAGGCTTCTGCGCAAGCTACCGGTGCCCAGCAGGCGACACTGGGTTTGCAATCTCAAGTCAATGGCTTGAAAGATTCGATCGCAAACAAGGAAATGCAGCTCAAAGTACTCAAAGAGCAATTGGCCAATATGCAGGATTTAGCGAAAGAAGGGTATGTTCCCCGTAACCGCTATTTAGAATTGCAGCGCAATTATTTGCAAATCAACGGTTCTTTATCTGAGGATCGCGGCAACTTAGCGCGCTACCAATCCCAGTTAACCGAGCAAGAAGCACGCATGAAAGCCTTTGAGTTTGATTTAAATAATACCGAGATTAAAGCGCCGGTTGATGGCTCGATTGTGAACTTAGAGGTCTTTACCAAAGGCGCGGTTGTGCAACCGGGCTCGCGTCTAATGGAAGTGGAGCCGGCTGAAGGTGCACTCATTGTAGAAGCCCGCGTTCCGGTGCACCTGATTGATAAAGTGCATTTAAATTTACCGGTGGAAATTTTATTTCCAGCCTTTAACCAGCGCAGTACACCGAATATTCCTGGAGTTGTCACGGTTGTCCCTAATGATCGCTCGCAAGATCAGCGCACGGGAGAGCCGTTTTACAAAATACAAGTTCAGGTGACTGAAAAAGGGATGCGTAAATTACATGACAATAAAGTGCGCCCTGGTATGCCCGCCGAAGTTTTTGTGGTCACTGGCGAGAGAACGATGATGAGTTATCTCTTAAAACCCATTACCGATCGCATGCACGGCTCACTGCGCGAGGAATAATCTTGAAAAAGAGTTTACTTGCGAGCGCGTTGGCTTTGGCTTCGCTGTCCTTAGTGATGGGCAATGCCAATGCACTTGATTTAATGAATTCGTATGAGGCAGCGCTAGCTAGCGATCCGACTTTTCGTGCTGCCATCAAAGATGCCGAAGCAGGGCGCGCTAATTTAGAAATTGGCCGCTCCGGCTTGTTGCCACAACTGAGTGCCAACTATTATTCTGCGGTGAATAATAGCCATATTGCGCAGCCCTTATATGGCAACGCAGGTGGGCCTACGGTAATTACCAATCAAGCGTATCCCAGTAATAACTCCTACTTTCAGGTAACCCAGGCGCTGTTTAACATGCAAGCGGTAGCCCAATTTCGTCAAGGTGCTGCCCAGGCCAACTTAGCGCAAGCACGCTTAGCCTATAACACGCAAGACTTGTTGATTCGGGTGGTGCAAGCCTATACCGACTTACTGTATGCACGTGAACAGTATTCTTACGCTGCTGCACAAAAAGAAGCCTTTAAGGAGCAGTTGCAAGTGAACCTCAAGCGCTTTGAAAAAGGCGAAGGCACGATTACCGATTCCCTAGAAACTCGGGCTTCTTATGAAATGGCTGATGCTCAGTTAATCGAAGCGCGCGATGTAATCGAAAACAATAAGCGCAAGTTAGAAGCCATTACTGGTATTGAGCTCAAATCTGCTGCTGAAGTCAAACCCATCTTTAAAAACTTTAAGGTTCAGCCTTTAAACCCCAAAGCTTTTGAATTGTGGAAAGAAACGGCACTTGCGAGTAATCCCGAGATTTTGGCTAGTCAGCATAATGAGGAAGTGGCACGTCAAGATTTGCAAAAGAACGTGGCTGGTAATTACCCAACCATTTCTGCAGTGGCGACTTGGGGTCAACAAAATTCCTATTACATCTCCACGATTAATCAACAAGCTACCACCTCCACTGCAGGCCTTCAGGCGCAATGGGCCATTTTTAACGGTGGCCAAACCACTGGCTTGATTTCGCAATCGCGTGCCAATTTTGAAAAAGCACAGGCACAATCAGATGAGGCTCGTGGGCGTGTCATTACTGAATTGCGTAAGCAATATGACGCCACCTTATCAGGTGAGCAAAAAGTTGCCGCTTTGACACGCGCGGTTGAATCGGCCAGCGAGCTCACCAAAGCGATGCGAAAAAGTGTGGTGGGTGGTGAGCGGATAAACTTAGATGTACTCCTGGCCGATAAGCAATATGCTACTACCCAGCGCGATTTAGCCCAAGCTAAGTACAACTATCTTTTGGCTTATCTACGTTTAAAGCAGCAAGCTGGCAATCTCACCACAGAAGATTTACAAACGGTTGCCACTTATTTTGAGCGTGATTCTGCTAGCAAACCGATTACCCATGATCCTAGCAAAAGCGCGAGTACGAAAACCCAGGCGATGCCAGTAGCGCAAGTCAGTGTGAGCGCAGCTAATACCAACCCGCAAAATGCCCCGCTGCTTTTGCCTGACTTGCTTGGCCAATAAGCCAGTTCAGGTTACATTCTAGTTTTATAGCTTTCTTAGGAGCCCAGTTGAGTTATTCCTTAAGTCGTTTGTGGGCTAATCGCGGTTTCATTTATGAGTCGGTTAGGCGCGAATTTCAACTGCGCTATCGCAATTCCTTGCTCGGAGCAGTTTGGGTAGTACTCAACCCCCTGGCAATGATTTTGGTCTACACCCTGATTTTTTCTAAAGTGATGCAAGCGCGCTTGCCCGAGACAAGTAGTCCGTTTGCCTACAGTATTTTTCTCATGAGTGGTGTGCTGCCTTGGGGGTTACTAGTTGATCTGATCGGGCGAGGCCCTAGTTTATTTTTAGAGCAAGCTAGCTTACTGAAAAAAATTCAGTTCCCTAAACTATCACTTGTGGTGATTGCAATACTGAGTAGTGTGGTGAACTTTGTCATCATTTACACCCTCTTTATCCTGTTTTTAATCCTGTGCGGCCAGTTTCCAGGTTGGCCTATCTTGGCAGCGATACCCTTATTGCTTTTGCAGATCTGGATGTGCACCGCTTTGCTCGTCATTTTAGCGATCTTAAATGTCTTTTTTCGCGATGTCGCGCCGCTGACAAATATTGTCTTGCAGTTTGGTTTTTGGCTAACTCCGATTGTGTATGGTTTAGAGATGATTCCGCAGCGCTATCGCGCTTTAGCCGCACTTAATCCATTAGCAGCTATTTTTAATGGCTACCATCAGATTTTTGTAGATGGCCAGTTTCCCAATTGGCTCTCGCTTGGCCCCGCAATTGTTTTGTCTTTTGTGCTCACGCTCGTAGCAGCGTACTTGTTTATTAAGCGTAGCGCAGAAATGGTGGATGAATTGTGATGAGCGCCATTCAAGTCCAGGGTCTTGGAAAAGCTTATAAACAATATGCCCATCAGTGGGCGCGTTTACGTGAGTGGCTCACGCCAGGCAATCACCCTAGGCATCATTTGCATTGGGTTCTCAAAGACATTAGTTTTGAAGTGCTTCCGGGAGAGGCGCTTGGCATTATTGGTGTGAACGGGGCTGGCAAAAGTACCTTATTAAAAATGCTCACTGGCACTACCGCGCCAACAACCGGCTCCATTGCGATTAATGGACAAGTGGCAGCGTTATTAGAGCTGGGCATGGGCTTTCACTCCGAATTTACGGGGCGGCAAAATGCCTATATGTCGGGGCAGCTGCTTGGGTTTAGTGCGCAGCAAATTCAAGTATTGATGCCAGAGATTGAAGCTTTTGCTGGAATTGGTCAGTATCTAGATCAACCGGTGCGAGTCTATTCAAGTGGTATGCAAGTGCGCTTAGCATTTAGTATTGCCACAGCTATTCGGCCTGATATTTTGATCGTTGACGAAGCCTTATCTGTTGGTGACGTGGAATTTCAGCATCGCAGCTTTGATCGTATTCGACGTTATCAAAAACTGGGGACCACTCTCTTATTTGTTTCACACGATAAGCAATTGATCACGAGTATTTGTGATCGGGCGATTTTGCTCGATGGTGGCAAAATTGCCTTTGCAGGCGAGCCAGAAGCCGTGATGGATTATTACAATGCCATGCTTAGCGAAGATGCTAAGCCGGTGATTTCCCAAACGCTTGATGAGGCCGGCAAGATTCAAACGCATTCAGGCTCTGGTGAAGTGAAGTTAGATCGAGTGCGCTTATTGGATCAAAACGAGTTGCCGGTTGAAGTCGTTAAAGTAGGTCAGCTGATTAGCATTGAATTGGCCACGACATGCAGGACTGCAGTTGATTCCTTAGTAGCGGGATTTATGATTAAAGATCGCTTAGGGCAAATTGTATTTGGTACTAATACCTTTCATCATGGAAAGCAATTGCATCAACTCTGTGTCGGTCAGTCCCACCGTTTTTGCTTTTCCTTGTCACTGAACATGGGTCCTGGAACGTATTCGGTATCAGTAGCGCTGCATGCCGATGATCAGCACATCTCCAAAAATTATTTGTGGCAAGACCGCGTGTTTCTATTTACGGTAGTTAATGGTGATGAGCCAGTGTTTGTAGGGTCTCACCAGTTACCAACGCAAGTGAGCATTCAAACCAATATGACAAATCCTGTATGAATCATTTTGCACGTCGCTCTATTGCTCGGCTGCGCTTTATGGTGGAAAAAGTGCCCCACTTTTTGGTTCATCATAGTTTGCGTCATGAACGTTTTCGTCTAGCTATTCATCGCATGCTGGAACCTTTTCCGGGGGTAAAGCGTTTTTTGCAACAGAGTGTGCGAGGGGTGCAGCAGCGTTTATCGCAGCAACGCATTTTGTACCAGCGCAGCATTCACCCGGATTTGGTGATCAAGGGAAAGCGCAAAGCATCTCCGGTTAATCCTGCCCATTTAGCCAAAATCGATTCACCGCCATATTCGGTTGATCAAATTTTGAAAAATATTCAAAAAGAGCTCTCTTAGCATGACCGATTTACATGGCTCTTCTTTGCAGGGAAAATCGATCGCCATTATTGCAGCAGGTGCCCCGCAGGAAAATCACGGTGGTGCTGAGCGTTTTTATGAGGGTCTGCTTTCAGGTTTTAAAGCTTTAGGATGTTTGCCTGAGCTTATTTTTGTGCCTGCTCCAGAGGCCACGACTGCCCACATTTTAGAAAACTATAAACGGGCTAAAGCATTAGACCTATCACGTTTTGATTTGGCAGTGTCTACCAAGGTGCCGACCTATGCTGTGAGTCACCCTCATCACGTACTCTATTTAGTACATACCGTGCGGGTTTTTGACGATATGTTTGAGTCTACTTTTACGCCGCCAGCCTCTATTCACTACCAAGAACGTGCTGCGGTTCACGCAGCTGATTTTGCGGCGCTCTCAAAAGTACCCCAGCGTTTTGCCATCGGTTATGAAGTGGCGCATCGGCTCATGCGCTGGCGCGGGCTATCAGCGCAAGTGATTCATCCACCTTTAGTCAGTAACCCTTTTTATTCAGGACCGGTGGGTAACTACTTTTTCATTCCTGGGCGCTTACATCCTTGGAAGCGGTTGGATTTATTGATTCAGGCTATCAGGCGCTCATCCTTACCGCTACGCTTACTTATAGCTGGCACTGGCGAAGCACAAGAGCAATTGCGTGCTTTAGCAGCAGGCGATTCGCGCATTGAATTTTTAGGGCGCATTAGTGATGCGCAATTGGTAGAGCTCTATAGCGGCGCTCTCGCAGTCCCGTTTGTGCCGGTGCGTGAAGACTATGGCTACATTACGCTTGAAGCCTTTGCTAGTGGCAAAGCGGTCATTACCTGTACGGACTCGGGAGAGCCTGCGCATATTGTGCGCCACGGCCACAATGGTTTGGTAGTTGCGCCTAATGCAGGCGATCTTTGCACAGCGTTAGAGTGGGCTTACGAACACCCCACTGATTTAGAAAAAATGGGACAAGCAGGCCTTGCGTGGGTGGCTAATCTGTCCTGGAAAAAAGTCGCTAGCCAGCTAGCCAGTGCTGCGCTAGATCCAGTAGCGCAAAAGCTACCTGTTACTACGAATGTAGCGGTAGTCGATATGCAGCCCATTGATCCGCCGATTGGGGGAGGGCGTCAGCGTTTACTAGGGCTCTATCATGGCCTAGGCATCCATTTGCCAACACGCTATGTAGGCTCGTACGATTGGCCGGGCCAATCCTACCGATCTCACGCTTTAAGTCCAACCTTGACCGAGATTGATGTGCCTTTATCAAACGAGCATCATGATGCTGCTAAGGCATTGGCCAACAAAGCAGGTTGCGGCGTTGTCATTGATTTGGCTTTTAGCGAGCAAGGCGCTTTATCGCCAGAGTACTTGCAAACTGTTCGAGAGGAAATAGCCAAAGCCGATGTAGTCATTTTTTCTCATCCCTGGGTGTATCCCTTGGTGTGCGATGAGCTGCGCATCGATCAAGTGGTCATTTATGACGCGCAAAATGTGGAAGGGTATTTGCGAGCACAATTACTGAACGCAAAAAATAGCGTACAAGCCAAACTAATTCGACAAGTCTGTGCTGATGAAGCTGCGCTAGGCGCTCGGGCGAATTGGATTTTGACTTGCTCGCATGAAGACTTGCAACGCTTTTACCGTGTGTATGGGTTTTCTCCCGCTAAGATGCGCGTTGCTCCTAATGGGGTGATGGCCTTTACCGCTGAGCGTGACATCACACCAGAGGTAAAAAGAGCGGCGCGTGAAAACCTCGGTATTGCGCAAGAGCAAATGCTCGCTCTTTTTATTGGGAGTAGTTATGGCCCCAATGTCGAAGGGGCTTACTTTATTGTCCAAGAATTGGCCCCCTTACTCCCCCACGTGCAGTTTGTGATTGCCGGTGGGGTATGCGATCAAGTGCTTAGCAAATTGGATAACGTGCTTTTAGTGGGCACCATTAGTGAGGCGCAAAAGCATGCCTGGCTCCAAGCAGCCGATGTTGCGCTCAATCCCATGTTCTCGGGATCTGGCACCAATATTAAGATGTTTGATTTTATGGCTTCAAGTTTGCCAGTCATTACTACTGCAGTAGGAGCACGCGGCATTGAATCGAGCTATAGCAAAGCGATGAAGATTGTTGCGCCTACGCCCCAGTCTTTTGTGCAAGCGATCGAGCAAATGAATATCCCAGAGTTGCGTGCGCAGTATGGGCTAGAAGCGCGCTGCTGCGTAGAGGAGGGGTATGCCTGGGAGCGCATCTCTAGTCAGCTAGGCCAATTTATCCAGATGCGTGCCAAGATTGCTGGGCAAACCTTGCCCAAGTTTTCAGTGATTATTCCCAGTTATGAGCGCCCCGATCACTTAGTTGCCCTCATGACCCAGTTACAAAGGCAAGTCGAGCGTGATTTTGAAGTGATCATCGTTGACCAAAGCGCCCAGCCTTGGGAAGGGTCGAAAAATGATTATGGTTTTGCGCTAACCTATTATTTTTCACCGATCAAAGGAGCAGTACGAGCGCGCAATACCGGCGCAATGCTTGCGCAAGGAGAAATTTTGGCGTTTGTTGATGACGACTGTTTGCCTCAGAGCGATTGGTTAGTTAACGCACGGGATTATTTTGCACGCACTCAAGTAGTTGGTCTGGAGGGAAAAATTTATTCGGATCATTTTGATGATCCCGCCTATCGCCCAGTGAGCAATGTTGGAAGTGAGGGCATTGGATTTATGACTGCTAATCTGATGGTGCGCTCCAGCGTATTTCAGTACTTAGGCGGTTTTGATTTGCAATTTGATCGTCCGCATTTTCGCGAAGATACCGATTTTGGCTGGCGCATGCTCGATTTAGGCGAAGTGCCTTATGCAGGCGATGTGGCCGTGTTTCATCCGGCACAAAAGCGCGAGATCGAGCGCGAATCGTTTGCTGCCAGAGCCCACTTTTTTGAAAAAGACGCACTATTGTGCGAAAAGCATCCCGCGCGCTATCGGATTTTGTGTGAATTTGAACGCCACTATGAACGTACTCCAGGATTTGCAGAGCACTTAGTGCGCGGCTTTGCCTTATTAGGTAAAGCGCCACCTGCTTGGCTTCTTAAAAAACTCAACCTATCCCTTACGGAGAGGGAATAGAAGTTTGACTGGGGTTTTGAAGGATGTGTTTTTGATTAAGCCAATTGTCAAAATTGGGGTAAAGCACTAAGTTGCCATAGTTGCTCAAATGATCTCCATCAAAAAATAAAGGGCGACCATTGCGCATTGCGTTGCACGTTTGTTCGGGACACAAGACCTCAAATGGATCCCAAAGATAAATCTGGGGTAATTGTTTTTCAAGGACATGCATTTGTTCTAAGATCGGCGTACGCAGTTGCACTAATTCAGCTTTAGGCATACTGATGCCTTGCTCACAAATTGGATTATGCGCATTAAACCAATCGGCGCACCGAAAGGTGGGACTTTTAAAGAGGGGCGGCGGCGCGATAAAGACCACTTTTAAATGCGCATCCGTAAAGGGTTTTAATAAAGCATTGGCATCTTCTAATGCAGCTTTACGTAGTGCTTGAGCTTGCTCGTTATACATCTCGTGCTGCATATCGCTAAAGCCAAAGCTAGCCCATTGATCAGTAAAGCGTTTCATACGCAGACTTGGCAAAATCAGGACATCACCAGGCTTGGCTTTAGCAAGTACTGCTTGAGTAATTTCCTGATTAAAGACATTACAGTCTGCACCAAAGCCTTTGGCCATCGGCGCTCTCAAGTCAATAAAACCGCAGCCGGCAAAAGCAAAGATCGAAATGGGAATTGATCTCTGCGCACTTAATTCTTCAAATATCGGAAAGAGGGCATCCGCATGCGAATCACCCAAGACAAAAATTTGTTGGTTTGAGCTACTAGAGCGAGAGTTAGTGCAATCGGATTTGGGTACTAAGCGCAAAAAGCGTCCTCCTGAAATAGAGCCTGTCTCACGGGTAGGTAAACACGCATAGGGCGTCATCTCTGGATAGTTGGTCAATCCATTGCGGTACCAATCTTGATTATTGCGAGCCACTATGCTGAGGCTATAACGATCAGCATGTAAAAGAATGTGCGTTGCTAGTGCATACGTTGCGCCAGTCGCTCCGATAAATAGGGCAACAATCAGAATTGAGGGCAGCTTTTCCAAGAAGCGATTGTGACGCAGGGGTTGCTCAATAAAGCGATAGGAGAACATCGATAGCAATACCGTGGCAATGAGGGCAATGGCAAATTGCCAGAGGTGCTCTAAGCCGATCGTCCAGCGCATGAGTACATAGATTGGCCAATGCCACATATACAGCGAGTAGGAACGTTTACCTACCCACACAAAAGCAGACTTACTTAATACGCGGCGCATTGGATCAAGCTTATCTAAATGCGCGCTACCAATGAGTAGCACCGTTCCAATGACGGGCAATAGCACCCATGGCCAGGGAAATTGAGTGCCATTAGCAAAAGCAAATCCCGCACCAATCAACACTAGTCCAACAGCGGCGCCCAGTGTTTGCAAGCGCGGATGATTGGTAAGGCGAGCCGCCTGTTGGTGGCGATGACAGGTGGCCATAAACAGCGCAGAGCCGCTAGCCAGTTCCCAAAAGCGTGTGCTAATGGAATAAAAGGCAATTGTGGGGTAATGGTTAGTTGCCCAGATGCACCAGATCAAAGAGGACAACGCTAAGGCGCCAATAAGTACTTGGGTAAATACCGCAATACGCTTTTTACCCATGCGGGTTGCTTTGAGCCAGCCATAAATGAGCACAGGCACGATTAAATAGAACTGCTCTTCAACTCCTAAAGACCAGGTGTGGGTATAGGGGTTAAATTCTGTGCGCGGCGCAAAATACGTATCGACATTATTTTGCAGTTTGATATTCGATAACCCAGCAAAAGCAAAGCGCGCAGTCTCTTCACTAAAGTCAGTTAACCATGCTTGTGGAATAAAAAGCGTTGCGGCAATGATTGTGCATAGCAATACAAAAAGCAGTGCTGGCATGATGCGCGCTAAGCGGCGGGCATAAAACTGGGTAATAAATTGCCAAGCGTTGGTTGCCTTACTTTGTGCTAATGAGCTCGTCACTACAAAGCCCGAAATCACAAAGAAGACATCGACCCCCACAAAGCCGCCAGGTAGCCACGCACTTTGAAGATGAAAGAGCATCACGGAGAGCACCGCGATGGCGCGCAGACCATCAATATCAGCTCGGTAGGCAGTGCTCAGTTTCATTTGGTCAATTTTCGCATAGGAATAGCGCCTAAGAATCCGGCTTTTTAAGAGAGCTCTGCGTGATGCGAGCCATTAAAGGTGGGGGTGTATAAAATGAGGACTCCATCCTCTTTAGCGTCACCACCCCTTTGCTATTTTCAACTTCTTTGCATAACGCCTCTAAAACACACTTGGCTATCAATTTGGTTAGCGTTTTATTGATGGCTATTGCCATAGTGCCTGTCGTTTTTGGAGTATTTCCCCTGGTTCACAGCATGGCCAGTAATGCCGATAGTTTGGTCTTATTTGATTTGGCGCATGACATTTGGACTGGAAACGTTTTGCGCACCTGGAATTTACCCAGAGCACCCTATCTATTTCCCGATACGGTTATTGCGCTGTTGGTGATGAGTATTGGATGGCTAGATCAATATTCAATTTGGGCAGTTGCCACCATCAACGATCTAATCTTGGTGCTGATAGTGCATCAAGTCTTTGTTCATGCAACAGGCTTTCAGCAGCTGCGTTTATGGCAAACCGGCGCTTTAATGAATTGCACTTTGCTTGTAGTAGGTTTGTGTTTTCCATTTGCCATGGTCAATGTGTATTGGCAGCTCTTGGCATCAGGCGCTCATTTTCTCACAGCCATTGTCGTGCTTGAAATTTTTTACCTGTTAAGTCTTTGGAAAAGCAATCATTGTGCTTGGGTTTTATCGCTTATTTTTGGTTTGGTGTTTTTAGAAGCGCTCTCCGATTCTATGTCGGCCTTACTGTTAGGGATTTGGCTAATCAATCAGTTTTTTTGGCGTTATTGCATCCCATCATCCCAGGTTTTATCTGCGAATACGGGAGGTGATGACCGCAATACAACTAGATCAGCTGGTGCGCGTAATGGTAAGGATCTAGGGGTAACGCTCATTGCCATTATTTTGGGAACAACCGCAGGTGGGCTGTTGCCGCGCCAATCCTTGCTAGAGAGTTTTTTTTCACTAGATAAATTTTGGGGAGCAGTGCTCCTATTTAAGCAATGGCTTGTAGCCTCACCAACACATCTTCTCTTTATTGCGCTACTTATTTTCTGCGCTCTGGTTTACCCAGTCTTGTTTAAATTTGAGCATGCACAAAAAAGTGAGCTACAGCCATTATCAAAGATAAAGAAACTGATTGTTTGGCTTTGCGTACCTACGCTATTGCCAAGCCTGGCCATCATCGTAATTACGCCGCTCTTTTATCAAGAATTAGGTAGCTTACGTTACTTGGCTTTTCCCGCATTGTTATGTTTGATGGTCGCTAGCGGCTTGGCATATAAGCTATTTAAAAAAGTAGCGCACTCTGGCGCATTGACTAAGTGCCTAGTGGTCATTGGATTGTTGGGATTGATTAGCGCACTGACCCATTGGGATTTGCGCCACGATTTGATTGGCCCAAAACAGGTTACGAGCGGGCGTGATGCCATTGGGTTATCGGCAGGCGCTGATACTAGTGGGGCGCTGGCCTGTATTGCCAGCGCAGCGCAGTACTATCCCTTAGCAGATGGCGTAGCAACATATTGGAATGCTCGGCCCACCCGCTTTGCATCTCATTTTGGGTTTTACCTAGCGCAAATTAATCCATGGCGACCACGCGCTGGATATTTTTTGTGGGGCAATAATGGCATTGATTTTGTGTATAGCGACAGAGGCAGCCAAAAACAATCCATACGATCTTACAACTTTGTGCTCGCGACCAAGCCTGAGTTAGCAGCGCGCCTTTGGGGTAGCTTGCCATTACAAGCGGCGCAAACTATCCAATGCGCTGAACATACCGTATTTTATTTTGAAAATCCTGCAGTGCTTTGGCAGTATCTGTTTCCACTAGGCGCACCTTATATTAATGAGGCATCAGTCAATCCATTGGCACAAAATTCATTGTTAGAGAGCACGCCCTCACGTTACAAGGCGCTAGAGGTTATGATACCAACTCCCCAATCTAACGGTGCTGTGCATACTTACTTGGGCGATGATTTATCCACACAAACTGGTGCGCGCGATGGTAGCTCGATTCGCACGAACGAGCAGGATGGTTTTTTGGTGTATGGCCCTTACATTTCATTGCCAAAAGGGCGTTATCGTTTAGCCGTTACAGGCCATCTGCAGGCACCACACATGCCAATAGACAAGCCCATTGGCACAATTGATGTGAGTACCAATTTTGGTAAAACGATTTTGACTGCTCAGGCCATTAATAGCCCATTACCAACCAGTAAAACCATTACTCAACTCGATTTTGAATTAGAGCGTGATAGCTCTGATATAGAGTTTCGTATACAGGTCGGTAGTGCAGTAGAGGGCTTTGTCGGTAGCTATCAATTGCAACGCATAGGCGCTGATTAAATTTGATGTTTTATTTGCTAGGGATTGCTAGCAAATAAATGAACAATCATTATTTTATTTATTCTTTGTGATGTGGCAATGCGTCTAGACCATCAGCGGCTAATTTTTTGAGCGCTTCACTTTGCTGAATGTGGAGTTGATGACCACTCTTCGTTAACACCCCATTTTTAATGAGCAGTTGCAACGCGCGTGAAACCGTTTCACGACTCGTGTTGACCATTGCCGCAATATCTTGTTGCCTTGGTACGTGGTGCAATTGTCTTTGCGTCGTAGAATTATTTACGAGCAAATTAAGTTGCACAAAGATGCGATGAAATGCATTGGGTAGACTTAACATCGAGCGCTCTTTCATCGAGTGGCGCACTGACTGCGCTAAAAGATGCATCACGCGTTGCGCAATCAGAGGCTGGGTGTTGAGTAAAGATTTGGCGAGCACCATCGGAATGAGCAGCATTTGCGAATCTTCTAAGGTGCGCAGTGAGTTTGTTACTGGTTGACCATCGGCCAGTGTTAAACAACCAATAATGTCGCCGGGCACCAAAATCGTAATGCCGATCACGCGACTATCGTCAGCGATCTCAGTCGATTGAATGCGCCCAGAAACTACAAAAGTGAGATAACTGACGACTGCCCCACGCGCCAAAATCTCTTGCCCCTGTTTTGCTGCTCCTAATTGCGCATTTTGGGCAACTGTTTGTAAATCGATATCAGGCAAGCCCTGGAAAAAGGGAAATTGCTTAATCAGATCAACGGCTACGGCCATCCTAACCCCCTGTCCTGGCCATTGGGCTAGTAAAAGTGCTATCTATATAGATAGGTAGCAAATTTGGGGTATGTGGCCACAGGACCTCATTGAAGAAGTTGGTGTGCGAAATGAATGGAAAAGTGAGAAATACATCACACTTTTTGCCAACATAGGGCAGGTATCTGTAAAAATGCTCCAAATAGGTGCAAAAAACATGCTCAACCGCTTGCAAGGCTTGCTTTAATAGACTGGTGATTTGGAAAGTCAGTTTTTGCGCTGCAATATTAAGCTTCAAAAGCAAAAAAACCAACCAATTCAAGAAGATTGCTTTCTCAAACGGTTTTTTTGTAAGGGAAGGTAGGTGTTTATAGGTGGGCAAGTTAGTAAAGGTTCTAGTAAACGGGGCTAAATGCGGTAAAATAGCTTCACTACAAGGCTCATACGCCAGCTTGCATCTACCAAATAGCATCATTTGTTGTTTTTTTTCACAGGTGAGGATATGCAAGCGTTCATTTGTATTAAAAGTGATTTATATCACATATAGGTACAGTCTACGTTGGTTATCATTCATCGTCAATATTGGTTTTTGTAAGCCAATTTGCTTTTATTAATTATTAGGAGAATTTCAAATGGCTGTATCTCAGATTACGACAGCAATACAAAACACCATCGCTCAGGACTACATTTCTATCTTGGGTCGCAATCCAGATTCAGCCGGTTTCGGTTACTGGACAAACGCACTGGCTAACGCTGGTGGGACAACTGCAGCGAATACTGCAATCGTGAACGGTTTTTCAATCGCTCCCGAGTTTGTCGCAATATACGGTGGCCAAACAACAGCAGGCGCTGTTAATCTTATGTACAACAACATTTTGGGACGTAATGCTGATGCAACTGGTTCAACATATTGGCAAGGTGTTGCCAATGCACTAATCGCATCTGGCACAACAATTGCTCAAGCATATGCTCAAACAGCATCACAAATGATTACTGCAGCTGCTGCTAACACAGGTACAGCAGATGCAACTTTGATTACTACTAAGACAGCTGCAGCAGTTGCACAAGGAACAATTCCTGGTGTTACTACTACACTCACTGTTGGTGGCACAACCGCAACATTCACAACAGGCACTCAAGTTCCCGCTGGTTCATTGATCTTGAATGACGCAAATGCTGGTAATGCTCTTACAGTTTCAATGCCTGCTGGCGCAACTGTTGCTGCTAGCCAGTTAACAATTAACGGTGCTACTACAGACTCAATCACTGCTGACACTAGCTCCGCTCCTTGGGCTACGGTTACCAGTGAAACAGTTAATGCTGGTTCAAATGTTGCATTGACTGCTGCAGCAAGAAACAGCGTTACAGTGAACGACACATTGGCTGTCAATACAGCTAACACTGTTGCGGCATCTACAGTTGACGGCGGCAATAACGTTACCTTTACTGCAACTGGTAAAGCTGCTGGTACAAACGTATTTATTGGCGACATCAATATTGGTGGCACAACAGCGACTGCTGGTAACGTAACTGTTACTGCTACAGAAACAACTATCGCAGCTAGTGCTGCAGGCAATATCGTTGTTAATGCTGGTGGAACAGTAACAATCAATTCAACAGTAAACGATATCGTTGCTTACGCCGCCGCTGGCGCAGTTACAGGTGGTGTTCCTGCTGGAACTAACATTGGAAAAGCGTCTAATATCGTAGTAACTGGCGCAGTTGGCGCTGTTACCGTTAATAGTGCAACCAACATCACATCATTAACAACAATCGCTACTACTGCAGATGCTGTAACAGTATTGGCTGGTTCAAACGTTACTGTTAATGAGACAGTCTCAGCAATTCAAACTGCTACTCAAGTATCTACAATTACAGAAGGTGCTGTTACTGTTAACGGCGACGCTACTACAACAACTGTTACCATTAACCAAGCTGCTAAGGCAGCAGGAGCTACTGTTGCTGCTGCAGTTACTGGCGTTGCAGCTATTGACGGCGTAACAGCTGTTACTGCTGGCCCTGGTTTGGCTGGAGTTACGGCAGCTACTGCAACCAATGCAACTACTGCTGCTGCTGCTGTTGCAACTGGTACTCCTACTGTTACCGCTGATGGCGTAGTAACTATTATTGATAAAAACGGTGCTAGCGGAACTGCTGCTAACACAATTACAACGGTTTCCCTGGCTAACTATGGTGGAGCTGGTGCTAATACTGGTGCTGGTGCGAGTGAAATTCAAAGTAGCGCACTTACAACCTTAAATTTGTCTGGTACTGCGGGAACATTGCAGATTTTAAACAGCAACACAGCAGCTGGTACTGCACACAATTCAAGCCTAGCTTTGAATGTAAATGGTCTTTCATATACCGGTGCTAACGCTACCTCTGATGCCATCTATGATACAAATGGCGAGATTGCTACATTGAACATCGTAACTGGTGCAACTGCTAGCTCTATCCTTGGTGCTGCTACATACTCAACAACAGCTTTTACAGACACCAACTTAAAGACAGTTAATGTTTCAGGTTCAAGCGTATTGACAATGGGTGCCTATAGCGCCGCTCCTACAACTATTACAGTTACAGGCGCAGCTGGTTATACAGGATTGGTAACTGATACGACAACTACTTTCAATGCCTCAGGTTCTACTGGCAAAGACATTATTGGCCTGGGTGCTACACCTAGTAAGTTGATTACTGGAAGTTCGTTTGCCGGAAATGAAGTTGTTTTTACTGCTTCCGGTGTTGCCGATAGCACAGCGACGTCTCCTCACTTAACTACTTTAGGTGCAGATGTAACTGGATTTACTACTTTGGGTGTGGCTGTATCGGGTGATACTTGGGATATGAGCAAGTTATCTACATCCTTTAATGCAGTTAGCGTTGAGGGTGGTGCAGCATGGGGTGGTGCTATTGCAGCTGCGACTTTCACAAACGTCGTTGCTGGTACAACATTGAGTGAAACTGGCGCCATGACTACATTGTCATATAGCTTATCTGACGGCAATGGATCTTCAGATAGCGTTGTATTTAACGATGCCGCCAGTGGAACCATCGGAACATTGACTTTGCAAGACGTTAATGGCAACGGTATTGGCAATGTCAGCATAGCAAGTACTGGCGCTGCAAATACAATTACAACTTTGACCGACGGTGGATTAAGTTCATTGACTGTTTCTGGATCTAAGTCATTGACAATTGGTGCTGCCTCAACAAGCGCTCAGACTCTCACAATTACTGATAACAGTACTTATGCAGAATCTAACGCAGTTGCTGTAGGTACAGCTGGTTACAACACAACACTAACTGGCGCTGTCACTGTAACAAGTTTGACTGATGCCTCTTTAGGTACTATCAACTTCGCAGGTTCAGCACCAACTGTTGTAACTGGTCTTTATGTTGGAACAGCGGTAACTCACCTGACCATCGGTGATACTTCAACTGGTCCCGTTCAGATCGGTACTTTAGAAGCTGATGTAACACCAACAGCTGCTGCGTTGACTAACTTGACATTTACTGGCAGTGGAAATATTGACGTCGGTACATTGACTGAATCAGCTACATCATTGACTATTGCCAATAATGGTACTGGCACAGTTACTGTTGGAGACTCTGGTACATCTGGATTTACAGATACATCATTGACTTCTTTAACTTTGACAGGTCAAGTAGCTCTAGGTATCAACTCCTTAACTGCTGCTACAGCTATCGGTTCAACTGCCGGCTTAACAGTAAATGCTGGTACGGATAATGCCCATATTGAGCTTACATTGGTGGGTGCAACAGGAACTCATACCGACACTATTACAGTTGGTAACGGCAATGATTTCATCAGCGATGGTGCTGCTACTGCAACTGTTAACGTTACGACCGGTACTGGTTATAGCTTGGTTGACGTGCATAGTGCAGGAGTAGCAACACTTACAGTTGGTACTCATACAAGCACGGCAACTTTGTTTGATGAAGTTAAAGTTGCCGCTCTTGGAACCAATGGCTTATCAGCTCCAAATGCTGTAATCACTGGATTCGGTGCTAAAGACGTTATCTACACAGTTGATGCTGCAGGCTCTGTTGCAACTCTTACATCAACTCAATTGGCTAACGCTGCTGGTGCGGCTACACTAGGCGCTGCTGTTGCTTATGTTGATGGCTTGGCATCTACGGTAGCTAATAGCGCCACCGCATTTGTATTTAACAACAATACTTATGTCCTTGAATCTGCTGCTGCTGGTAATGGAACATTGGCTGCTGCTGACACATTGGTTGAGTTAGTAGGTGTACATACATTAACTTCTGCTGCTGCACATGTTATTACTTTAGCTTCTTAATCCCCTTAAAAGGAAAACCCCGCAGTTCATCGTGGGGTAGTAGTAAAGCAGTAATCCTAATAGGTAATAGATTAAAAACACCGCTCACAAGGCGGTGTTTTTTTATGTCTGCAATTTGAGAACGAATGCCAGGATGGTATTGAGGGTCCCTTTTTTCATAAGGCGACACCCCATTTTGAGGTACCTGGAGTGGGTAGGTAAGAGGCTCTGTGAAAGACCAAACTCAGCATTTTTTTTGTAATTTTTTGGTAATTAAGGGTCTATTGAGTTCTGATAGCCGTAGAAATGTCGTAGTTTTTTTGGGTAATTTTGGGGTAAATCGCGGTTTAACATCAAAACAAACCCATTCTCTCGCACTCAGCCTCAGTGGTTTCTTTGGATAAGAATGCCTGTTCATTGGGTGGGGCAAGTTCCAGACCAAGCAATTGAGCCTGATTAACCCAGTCATAGATTCTGCGACTGAGCTTTTCACGGTAAGCTGCCGGGATGTTGATTTCCATGAGAGTCATGCGTAGCCGACTTGCACCGAGATGCAATGCGTAGGCTAGTTCAGCAATTTCAGTGTTTTGAGTCAATTTATTACGTTTTTTAGTTCTTTTAAGCATTTTATTTCCTTATTGAGTGAGTATTTCGATTGGGCGGTGCAGTGGGCAAGTTGAAGTAGGTCCAGCATTTAAGAACATGTCTGGTTGTAGCATGTGCCTGGTAATGAACAATTTGGGTGAAGGGGCGGAAAATGAGGTCCACCCTCAAGCCCGCCTCCTCACGCCCGCATCTGGCAATTAGCTCTTAAGACCAGAAGTCACAACGAGGCGGCTGTTAGTTTTAGCTGCCCGGTCAAGCGCCGATCTAAGCAGATACCCACCATGGTTTTTGATGTCCTGTGTAGCCTTGGCCATAATCTGTAGCATCTGGCTTCCATAGTGGGTTGTAAGCAAAGCGTGAGATTGGGGTTTTTGGTATTCAAGTAGAACGCCACAGACGCGCTCTCCTTTGAGCATCTTTTGTTCCAGAACCGGTTTCCACAGAGGGCAAATTGCTGCGCTGCATCGTTGGTATCGTGGGCAGTTGATTAATTTCATTTGACCTCCTCAGGCTGAGGATCAAGCATGGCGTGCGCCCATTCTGGGATGCTCATTTGCCCAAGGTTCGCCAAGGTTGCGCAAATCATATAAAGTTGGCGACGTGTGAGAATTGGCTTTTCTCTACTTAACTTAAGCGCAACTAGGGTGTCTTTTGAAGATTCAACAAGCCCCCTTATTGGTTCCCACGCATGCCATAGTTCTTTGCCCTGTTCGCTAGTTAGTTGGAATATAGGATTGAATTTAGTACTCATGTATTGCTCCATAAAATTGATAACGGTCTTGGTTTGAGGTAACGCCAGCCACAACAAGCCACAGCTTTAGCACCCAAATCCTTAAAACCCTCTATAGCTTGTCTTCTTAGAATGGTTTACGGAAATAGCCTTTAATGCTGTTACTAGCTGTGGCTAAGGCGCTGCCATCACGCGAAGTCAACCCCACAATTGAGGCATATACCCTGATAGGCGCGAACTTTTCCGATATAGGCTTTTGAGTTGATGCCCTTGGCTTCTAGTCTCGTTGTTAAAGTGCGCTTAGAGCCCTCATGATGTCCATTAGCCTGACACCAATGTCTCCAATGTGAGTAAAGGCGCTGTTGATCCTCTTTTGCGGTTGGGTCATCAATGCAGCATTCAGAGATAAACATTCCCAGAGCATCACTTTCCTTGCGATACTCTTGGCTACTATTTTGTATAAGCTCTGATGGTTTTAAACGCTCCACTTGCCACATTAGGCAACCTTGAATTAACCAATTTAAAATTCCAGATGCTTCAGTCATCAACTTATCCTCCAAACCAAAGTCAACCCGATCACCAGAAACACAGTTTAAAAATGGGATAAGGCAGATTCGACGCCATGCTCCTTCGGATTGATCGGATACGTAAGGTTTGTGATTGGTTGTGACCCAAATCTTATGCTGAGGCGGAAACTCAAAGGTCTTGCCATACAACTCACGAGCATGAAGATTTTGCTTGCTTGCAAGTGTCTTGAGGTTCTTATCATTAAGCCTGCGACCTTCCTCAACTTCATTGGCCACTACAAATCGCTTACCTTGCAATCGAGCAATATCTGGCGTTGGTGCATTGTCATTGGTCTTGTCTTTACGCATCAACAAATCAGTATCTGCAATTGCCGCGTAGTCGCCCATCAAGTTGTACATGATGTTAGTAAGCAATGTTTTCCCATTACTTCCAACACCGTAGCAAAAATGCATTACTTCTTCGCTTACATCGCCGGTGATAGAGTACCCAAGAGCTGTTTGCATGTAGCGAATGGTTTCTTGATCTCCAAGGAAGCATTCTGATATGAACTTTTCCCATAATGGGGCTTTAGCATTTGCGTCAAAAGATGCCCGGACTTGCTTAGTGATCAGCATTTGAGGGTTGGGGTTAAGCAGCGTCCCAGTCTTTAAAGAAACTACACCATTGCCACAGCCAAGCAACATTGGGTCAGCATCTAATTCAGCCATACTGCCAATAAACATATTCGGTTCTGTACTCGCTGCACGCAGCATCTCAAACCGCTTTTGATTATTTAAGGTTTGTTTTGCATTGGCTTGGATCAGACTATTTTCTGCGGCCCTAGGGTTACTGGCAAATGCTTGAGCTGCCCGTTTAATTAACTCATGTGAAGCCTCCTTGGCAACCATATCCTGCTCACCAGCTAAACACCACTGCCATACTTGGCCATTCCATATCAACCACTCCTTGCTGGCATGGCAATACACCATTTTTCCAGCAAACATTTCTGTAAAAACTCTACCGTTGTAAATATCGCCATACTGTTGACCATCATCTAGTTCAATAATCTCGCCGGTAGATAAATTGACCTTGTGGCCAAGCTGAATGCGGTTAGCAAAACCTTTTTCAATCGCACCCTTCACCATGTGCCCAATATCCATAAAATCATTGGGCCAATTAGGTCTTCTGTCTTCGGTGGGAATGGATAACATGAATTGCTCACAATGTTGCTTTACTTGCTCGTAAGTCTGACCTTCACTAACTAGCTTGGCTGTTATTTTGAGCATCTGATCGTGGTAGCGCCCGTCTTCCACAATCATGCGTTTCATCTCGCCAATATCAACCGATCCCATGTTGGCAAAATAATCTTCCCTTTTAAGTGTTTGTTGTGCAGAAGGAGTGGCGTTGAAGATGTATTGAGAATCTAAACCCAACGAATTAATAATGAAATTGAGACTGTATCGACGCTCAGGAGCAAATTCAGTTAACCGATGAACGAATGCTGGACTAGTTTTGGTATTAACTGCTACCGGCAAGCGAACATAGCGGACTGGATTATTCCCGTTCTGGTCATTGCAGTGGATATAACTTTTTCGGCTAACCTCCTGCAGCAACCTTGTTCCTAGCTCAACGTCTGTAATTGGCTTATCTAAAATAAACCCAACTTGGTAGTTATTCTCAGAGGTTTCAAGGCGCCAGCTAGGTGCGATTGCAATATTCTGCACATCATCTAAAACAACAACGTGCATCTCCCTCATTGTTTCTTTTCGACGCCTAGGAGCATCTTTAGAAAAAAGAGATACGCTGAAATACGCATTCGAACTTGCATAGTCCTTGCAGCTATGAATAGGCGTTAAACGCCCGCCCCATTCATGTGTTGCTTCACTGGGATTGGTTGCAAAGCTGGTGACCCAAGAACATATTTCGTTGGAAGGGTTATTGAAAACTGCTTTTAAAAACTTTTGATTAGAAATGGAAATACCCATCATCGTCCTTTCAGACAATAAGCGGCCTTGCGACCAATTGGGTTGCTTTCGGATTCTTGGTTGTCTCTCACCTGCTAGCAGGCCGACAACTAAACTACAAGAGGTAATGCATCCGTTACCTCAGGGGCTTGGCCGATCGGTTTTGCAACATTAACCGTGGCACTTGGGCGCCGTCATGGCCCAGACTTTTTAGCGTTTTATTCGCCACATTTCTGCAGCTGAGTCTTGTTATTAGCCTGGCCGACCTGTCCAGTTACTGCCTAATTAAATTGTAAACATAATGTGCATTTTACCTCCCAATAAATTGAAAAAAATTCATGTTTCTAATTTAACTAATGCAATAATTAGTAAATTGGCGCCCATAAGGTACAACTTTTTATTGCTCATTCTTACTAATACGCAAATCAGCCCAATTTCTTCATGAGTCGTAAAATATATTTTTAAGCGCATTTCAGTAGCGGCATTTCCTCAACATAGTTAGCCATCAAACTGGGTATTGCTTTGCCTATCTCATTGGCCGCAGTAAGCAGTGAATCCTGGCTTAAGTGGGCATAGCGCTGGGTTGTGGAGATTTGGGTATGACCTAGGATGCGTTGAACCTCGTAC
>Ga0214236_1000103_pt1 | contig 39967 bp, 55 predicted proteins | sample TroBogypolimnion_11_FD_153074 | JGI IMG/M metagenome (GOLD analysis project Ga0214236, IMG submission 153074) | Freshwater microbial communities from Trout Bog Lake, WI - 28JUL2008 hypolimnion | ecosystem: Environmental > Aquatic > Freshwater > Lake > Hypolimnion/Profundal zone | place: Trout...
CAATTCCTAAAAAACCCATATCTTTTCCTTATGAAACAAAATGCACGATAGGTGCAGGATTTTGTTGTGTTGATCCAATCACTTTTGATTGGCTTCCGCTGGTTGGAGTTTGACCAAAGCTAAAATAGGTTGAAGCAATAATTGGAACTCTATCCATACTGGTATCTGTAGGATAAACTGCTCTCCAGCTTGATGGATTGGTTTTTATTCCAGCAACTCTAGAATCTAATACTAACCGCATAGATGCGCTTGAAATAATACAAGTAGCTGTTCTTTCTCTTTTGTTGCTATCAAAAGTTTCATTAATGGCAATATTATTGACAATGCCTTGGTATCTTAAAAAGAATTGTTGAACTCCACCAATAGTTAAAATTTGATTATCTGAATCTAAAAATCCTCTCCAAATTTTAATTGGGCTACCTTTAATATTTGCGCCTAAAACAATATTAATATTTTCCGGAACAAGACCAGAAATAGAAAGTTTTACATCTGTGCTAGTAGCTTTCATATCTTGTTGAATGGTGGTAACACCTAAATAACTACCCATACCATCAAAAGTAATGCCATTAACAGTTACATTAGATGCCGCATTAGTTAAATTATCTGTATATGTAGGTGTTACTAATTGCACAAATTCCGCATATCGAATTGATGAGGAATTTAATGCCGCCATTGTTGTGGACATAATATTTCCTTAGTTTGTTATATCTTCTCTAAATACAAATGGACCAGACCATTCTACAAATGCACCATTCGTCATTGGTGTTAAAGTATATGTTGGGCATTGTTCTGCTATTAAATTAAATGAAACTGCATTTCCCATAGTAACTGTAGCACCAGCAGAAGGAGAACCAATAATAGGTCTATTAATATAAACTGTTGTACCAGAAGAATCTGCGGTTACTTTATAAACATATCCGCCAATCTCTATAAAATCTCCAGCTTTAAAAGTTCCATTAGAACTTAAAGTAAGAACTTGAGAATTTGGCAAAGGTGTGGAAGCCAATGTAGCGGCGGTTGCTGTGCCTTGCATAGCGGTAAACCAACTTAAATTTGGAGAATTAAATGTAATGGTTTGTGGCAATTGACGATCCAAATTATCAATTTGCTGAATAATGGCTCTAGCAGTTGGATAATATAAATAGTTGTGCGGAGTTACAGAAAATACCCAAGGCACAGAAGTTAAATATTGAGCTATTCTTAGCTGACCTGATCTACTAACTTGTTGAGCAATCAATCTTCTGTTATTCACAGTCATCTTTTGTTGAATCTCAAATATATCTTGGAATCCAGCCATTATGTCCTACTCCTAACTGTATTGATATTCTTTTGTGCATATTGGTTAGCCGCCCAAACTGCACCAGAACTTCCATAAAGTCTATCTTCAAAAGACTTGGTATCAATAGCTTGAATATTGTAATTAGTTACATTGGTTGTGCTACCTAATGCACCGCCTAATTGATTATTTGGGATTACAGTTCCAGAATTTTTAGGAATAAATAATTCTGGTCCATTTTCTCCAACCAATGATGGAACTCCAATTGGGGGATCGCCACCACCAGCAAAGGCTTGATAAGATGGACCATAAGCACCGCCGGGAGTAGATGCTCCACCAGTAAATAATCCATCTCCATTACCGAAAGAGCTTCCCATCCCAGTTAAAGCCCTCATTACCATTGCTTTAAGAATAATTTTTTCTAAATCTTGCAAAATGCTTACTGCTAAACTAGCAAAATCTAATTTTCCTTTTGTTACAAAAGAATCAATAGCACTATTCATAGAACCAATTACTGATGAAAAAGCATCTTCAGCTATTTTGGCATTATTATAAGCATCTTCTTTAAATTGATTGAAGGCTTTATTCCAACCAAAACTAAAAGTCCTTTGAAAATCAATAGTAGCTTGAACTTGCTCTTTAGCACTTTCAATATAAGTATCTCTTAAACTTAAAATAGCGGCTTTTTGTTTTTCATATTCTGCTATTAATGCCGCACCGCCTTGTGTTCCTTTAGCGGCGGCAATTTGTTTATCAATAGCATCTCTAGCTTTTTGATTTGCATCAATTACTTTGTTTACTTCTGCTTGAACCAATGCTTCATCTTTGGTTAGGTTTAATAATTCTCTGGCTTGTATAGCCATTTGTATTTGCAAATCTGCTTGTCTTTTGTATTCAGCAGTTAAATTTTGCGCTAATCCTAATTTTTTCGCATTAGCATTAATAACATCTCTATTTGCTTGACCACCAGCACTATCACCACCAGATGATTCAGTATTGGCTTTTTTTAGCTTTTGCAAAAACTCAATATAATCAGCACCATCTTTTTTAATTTCAGTTAAACCACCTTTAAAATGCTCAATTGCTTTATCTATGCTTAATGTCAAAAGATCATTAACTGTATAAGCTAACATTTTGATTACATCAATTACATACTTTACAGCAGTTACAGCGGCTTCTCCCCAAATAGCAAATCCAACAATAAGATACTTCAATCCAGAAGCAATATAATCTAATGCACTACCAGCTTTAGTCATTTCATTGTAAACAACTAAAAGAGTTGGAATTACTGCTTCTGTAAACATCAAAGAAACTTTCCTGCCGGATGCTTCAATTTTTAAGTGAAGTTCATGCGCCATATTAACAGCTTCGGCATATCTATCAAATGATCCTTTAGTTTCTTCTAAAGTTTGAGCAAGACCAACAATATCAACACCTCTAATACCTTTGCCAAGAACTTGAAAAGCAATACCATTTCTAGTTACTGAATCTTCAATTTTTGATAAACCAGTAATAGTTTTTGCAAATAAATCTTGGGAAGATAGAGTTTGAATGTCTTTTAATGACACCCCAAGTCTGGCAAATGATTCTTGAGCTTTGGCACTACCTAATGCGGCAGTTTCTACTTTTTGATTAAATCCAGAATATATGCGTCCAGTTTCTTCAGCATTGCCACCATTTTCTTCTAAGGCTTTAGATAACTCTAAAACAGATGCAGTAGTAACATCATTGGCTTTGGCTGTAGTTGTAATGGTATCAGCATATTCCATTGCCCTTTTTGTCATTTCAACAAAAGCGGCAACACCAACAAGTTCTGCTAATTTTTCTTTTAAGCCGTCTAATTTCTTTTCAACCGCCTGAAGTCCAGTAGTGAACTCGGCAGTATCCAGCCCCATTACTACACCCAATCTAGCGATATTATTACTCATTTATATCTTTCCAATAACTCTTTTGGTGCGCCCGGATGCATTAATGCAAAGGCTATTAATTGTTTACTTGCCGCATCTTTCTTTTCTTGCTCCGACAATGGGGGATATAAATAATCGTAAACTGTAGGAATAATGTCTTGTAGCTTATATGGGGGTGCATTAGCACTTCGCATATAATTATAAACCCCAGCAGTTAAATTGCCTAGGGTTTCTAAAATCCTATTATTTCCAATTAATCCATCTGAATACATAATGCAGATGTCATTAAAAGTTTCTTCGGTTACTTCATTTGGATCAGTACCATGAGCAGTCAAATATGCTTTAACTTGCCTACGAACTGACCCTAGGACTTTCCCTTAACTGTTTTGTAAGATGGGGAAATGACAAGGCTAATTTCTTCAATTAATTGTATTTGAATAGAAAATGGGAATAATTCTTCCACCATATTATAGGTAATAGTGGACATATCAAAACCTTCTTCTTCTGGCACTATTAACTTAATTAACGACAAAATACGATTTTCAAGAATAGCTTTATTTTTGGCAGTTTCTTTTAATGAAGTGCCTTTTAATAATATATCATTATCTGTAAATACTACTTCTTCTTGCTTTTCAAATTCAGATTTATTATTAATAAATTCTTTAGATAATTCATCATAATATTTATTAACTTTATTATCATCAACGATTTTTACCGCTTCAAGCATATTTTCATATTCAGCGGTTAATGGGACTTTTACTTTAAAAGTATGCCCACCCATTTCAAATGATCGGATTCTTAAAGAATCTTTGTTAAATGATTTACCTAAAGCATTTGCAAACTGGTTCATAAATTACCTTTTCTATATTGTTTTGCTTTATATTTTTCTAAAGCAGTTCCTAAAGTCCTACCTAAACTTTGTGCCACATTCATACTTTGTGATTCTAATGCAGGGCGCATAAAAGGATGTGCCGCCATTTTATATGACCCAAATTCTTGCACATTGGCTCTAGCATCGCTAGGAATACCAATTTGTTTAATTCTTTGCCCAGCAGGGGCATGAAGATTGTGAAATGATCTATTTTTTAAGACATTACCGGGAGCAGTAGTAACTGTACCAATAATGGTATCAGTTGTTTTGATATATCTAGATCGCTTATCCTTTGCTGTAGGTCTGCGAGATTCAATTCTAAGGGATGCCGCTAATGCGCCTGTATCTACAGGGGCTAATGCTTTAGCTGTCATTAGAACTGGTTGCATGGATGCATGAACCGCTGATTTTAAAATCTTATTGGCATCTTTTTCGCCAAAGTCATCTCTGATCTGGTTAAACACTTCAAGCAATTCTTCCATGCCTTCTAGCTTGAATTTAACCGATGATTCAGCCATTTCCATCACCCTTGATTAATTTTTGATATATGGAATTATTTAACTTAATTACATAATCAGCGATTTCATCAGGAGTAAATTTATCGGCATGATACTTAGCGATTTCATGCGCCAAATAAATGCCTGTGATGCGCTGTTGGGCAAAACCAAACCAATTTTTAACACCAGAATTAGCTTGGCTTAATAAATAACTTAAAAGATCAGAACTGTTCTCTATATTCATCTTCTTCTACTTGTTTAATCTTTTTCTGTTTTGGCTGTTCTGGAATTACAACAGGCTTAAATGGATCATGTCCATCGGCAAGGCATAATTTGATAGCTTCATCAATATGCCCTGCTTCATAGATTTTGCCATTGGCAAACTTAACAGTAATCATTAGGTATTGTTAGACCAGCCATACTGATTGCCTCGAGGATGAACTGTGAAAGTCGCAGTTGCTTCTTTGCCCGGTGCGGCATCTACTTTAAATTCGCTTACACGACCATTAAAAGCATAAGCAACAGTATTAGAGCCAGATACAGCGGCTACTACAAAAGTACGATCAATAATGCCGCTATAAGCATCGGCTCTCATTAACAACAATCCTGCATCGCTTGGATTCCAAGGAGCAACAATGGTCATTGAAGTTGGCTTGCTTTGTGTAGGAATTTGATCTGATTGACGGCTACCAGCAACCATGAAGGAAGCGGCGGCATCATCTTGACCAAAAGCAGGGATGGCTTCAACATTTAACTGTTCACCAGAAGTGCCTACACCATTAGCGGCTGTGCCAACAATATCTTCAACTTCGGCTGTCCAAGTGGACAATTGGGAAAGAGTTAATGCTGTAGGAGTAGCACCAGTCTGACACCATAGCGATGCCGAGAATCCGGGTAAAACTTGATTTGGGAGAGCCATTTTAATTCCTTAAAAAATAATTAATAAATTCTTATGTTGGAATATCTAAGGTGCAATCCATTGTTATCTGTTGCAAACCTACAGTATTATCGTATGTATTGTAAAGCATAATCACATCGGCTTTGGCAATATAAAAACCGCTTACACCACCAAATTGCCCATTATATCCATGTAATGATTGTATTATAGAATTGGCAATATTAAAAGCATCTTGCATATTCTGAGAATATATGCTCATTTGAAATACTGGGCGATCAATACCTTTATTGTTTTGATTTACTCCGGTATATACTGGCTGGTGGACATTTCTTAACTGCCAAGTAATGAATTTTGGCTCATTAGCAAAGTTGCGGTTGAAATTAGCATAAACAGGCACAGGATTAACAATACTAGCCAATTGATATTGGATAGCTTTAGCATAAATGGCTGGATTTTGTTGTGTCATACTGGGGCAGTCGGATCATTTCTATAGCACAGGAATGTAACATTCATGCGATCATTCGATTCAAAACAATCAGTAATTCGCCAATCTTGGTTGCGCCAAGTGATTGAATAAAGCGGTTGATTGTCCACCATGTGCCTTGTATTTGGGGTGTAATTCAAGACAAGTTTTACTAAATCAGTATAAATTCGGGTTTCTTTGTTTATTTGTAGGTTATTGTGGACATCTTGCACTCTAGCCCTAGTATCGAACCATTTTGTAATAGTAGTAGTGTATTGCCCCAAATCATCTACAGAATTGGTTACATTGTTTACAGTAATATTTTCATACCGAGCAATAGCCATTACATCACCAAAGGCTTGTAGGGTCTAAGCAACTGAGCCACTCCAAAAGGAATTTCATCCAATTTGCCATTAAAGGTATTACTGCGGTTGTTATATAAATGAGTTAAAAGCAATAATCCAGCTTGTTGAATTACTGGGTATTGTGCCAAAGGATTTGCATTAGTTTGATAAATACAAACAATTGGATTTGTCATTATCTGACTGGCAGAATCAGGAATTCCAGTAACAATAACTTTATTGCCAGTTGGATCATAATAATAGCTTGTTGGACTAATAATGGTATATACCGGGGGTGTAGCCCCAGAATAATAAGCTACTTCCTTAATTACCACTCCAGCACGATTTTGGCTTCCTTGGCTAACCTCTGGCAAATCTAAACACATTTGTGTGCCTGTCATGCCATTAAAAGTGCCATAGTACACTTTATAAGTGATGGGGAATATGGACATACCAAGATAGTCCTCAATCGCCATGCGGGTCGCTAATTCAAGTCCTGATAGATAGCTATCTTGGCTTTCATCTTGGAATAGATTTAGCTGTTGGGTAATCTGATCAAGAGTAAGCCAGCCAGTTTGAATGTCCCGGCTGATTTGCTCTATCTTTTCATAGCTGTAAGGATTCCTAGTAGTCCCTAAAAAAGGACCATTAGTTAAACTATCTAATGGCATGGCTTACCTTAACTGTGGGTCAATCGAACACCAGCAAATACATCTCGAATGGTAGAAACTACCCGCTTTTCACAGAACAGAGTTGTGAATCCGGGTTGGGTTTGTTCAAATGCCTTGATGCTCATTAGTTCATTATCAGCAATAGTTACAAATCGATCCCATGCGGCTAAGTAAACTGGATAATTGCCAGCACCAGCCAGTTGCATATATGGGTTAGCGATTACAGGGAAACCAAACATATAAACAACAGCGCCGCCATCTTCATCGCCTACTTCTAAGAAATAAGGGATGCCAGAAGTAGTTGTTACTAATTCTCTCAACAATTTAATGGTTGTTGGGTGCATCATCCAAGCGGTTGATGGGTCTGTCCAATATTGTGCTGGCAAAGCACCAGTTAAATTGGCTAAATCATTGTAGCTAATTGCACCAGCGGCGGCTTGGGTTACAGCTAAAACTGTATGGCGACCATTGGTCATTGCTGGACCATTAGAGCCAAAAGCGGCGGCAGATGTAGAACTAGGATAACTATTTAAGCCACGCAAACCTTGTGTAGCACCATAGTTGTAAGAAGTTGAACCTGATTGATCATTATTGAGCATCATTGACAATGCTTCTTGCTGTGCAAACTCTAGCATGATGTCGCCAACAATAGATTCATTGATTCCATTAATATCACTCATAACTGCTGTTCTAACTGGAACTACAGCATTAATGGATCGAACTGGCAATTGCCAGTAAGTTGTAGCAATACCAGTTGTAGAATTGGCATTGTTATTGTTAATTGGGTATCCCCAAGGATTAAATGTAGAACCTTGTTGGACATTGGTAATGTTACCAGTTTTAACTACAAAGGCTTCATCTGAGCCAATAGTTTGAATTACTCTAGCACCAGCATTGCGAATTGGATTATTCTGGCGCAAAGATGCAAAAGCATCATCATAGATTGTGCGACCACCAACCCCAGAACCAGAGCCAGTAAGCGCAGATGCTTCCTTTAAATTTACTTCCGCTTCGCCTTTTTTAAGGGCTTTTTGGACTGCTTCAAGAATTAGATTAGCCATTTTATTTCCAAGTATTAAAAAGTAAAAGCGGGGCGGCTTTTGACCGCCCCAACTTTATTAGGTTGCTGTACCAGTAGAACGATAGCGGATTGCGCTAAACGGATCAACAACAGAAGTTGCCAAACGCTTCTCACCAAAGAAGGTGATAAAGCCGGGCAATGTCTGATCATAACGGCGCAGAACCATATTCAAGCGATCCACGATTGTGTGGAAGCGTGACCATTGACCGAAGAACATTGGGTACAAGCTAGTTGTTCCAGCGTCACCAGTAGTTGATTGATAAGGAGTATCAAGATACTTATTAACAACAACATCAAAACCAGCAATTTGACCAACAATACCATCAGTAATCAATGGTGTCATACGATCAAAAATTGGAGTGCCGTTTGTATCTTTTAAGCCACGAATCTGTGCAAGCATGAATGGATTAACGATAATTTTAGCATCTGGAGTCCAGTATTCTTGTGGCAAGCTATGCAAGAATGTGATTACATCATCAAAAGTGATGTTGTTACCATTAACTGTATTTGTGTTTGAAGTTAATTGGTCATAAGTACCAATCGAAGCCAATCCATCTGTAGATGCTGTTCCTGAAGTACCGAAAGCGGCAGTAGAAGTAGAGCCACCAGTGTAAACAGAGTTAGCACCAGCATATTGGTTCAAACCACGAATACCATTAGAACCGCCAGTAGGATTACCAGTTGGAGATACTTGATCATTGTTTTGAATCATAGCAATACCTTCTTGCTGACTAAATTCTAGCAACATATCATCTACAACATTTGATTCCAAACCATCGATATCATCTAGAGCCGCTGTACGGATTGGGAACTGGACATTAATATCTTGCAAAACTACTTGCCAGATATTTGTGTTTTCAGTAGTTGGAGCACCGTTGTTTTGGATTGCATAACCCCATTGAGCACCAGCATTACCTGTTTTAGCACGGAACTGATACACAGAACCATCTGTCGTTACATTGCGTGAAACACCACGCAAAGGATTCATCAAACGCATTTTGTGGAATACAGGATCGTAGGCTGTACGACCACCGACATTGTAACCACCACCATAACCAGCAGGATTACCAATTTGTGATCCATCTTCCTTCAAATATGCTTGATATTCTGATTCATCAGCAAACATTTCAAATTCTTTGTTGCCCATTGAACCTTTTTTAACCATCTTGGCAAGTTGCTCTTTAACCTTGCGGTTTACATCTTGCTTAACAGTTTTAGCTGGTGTGCGGATGATTTCTGGAACTTGAATAGCGGAAATTTTAGCTTCCAATGCTACTACTTGTTCAGTCATTTCTGCTTTAACAGCTTCTACTGCGGCTACTGCTTCTGCTTTAACTTCTTCAATCTTAGCAACATTAGATGCTTCGATCAAATCAAGTTTTTCGATAATTTTATCGGACATGATTTATTCCTTATTTAATACGATTAGATAATTGCTTCAGAAGTTCTCTTTTTTCTAATGCTTCAAGAATATCATCAGCTTCTTCGACCACCGCTTCAGGCTCACTCTGAACTGGGGCTACCTGAATTTCCACTTGTTTAGCATCTCGCTGTTCAAGCAATTTTTTCAGGGTTGAAGATGCGGTGGTCGCATCTTTTCGGGAAAGTCCTGCATCTCGCAAGGCTTTTTCGATATTGCGGGGATTTGGTGCGCCTTCGGCTGTAAAGTATTCCAGCTTTTGAATTTCTGCGGCTGGATTATTTGGATACATTACAACGCTAACTTCACGCAAACCGCCTTTAGTAATTTGAAAATAGGCTTCATCTTCCATATTATCATCTTCTGCTACTGGATTGCCATCTTCATCTACCATACAGGCTTCATCGGCATAAGCGCCAACAGAAACACCGCCAAATAGATTTGGGGAATTTTTTAGAACTTCATAAAGATCAGAACCAGCGGTAGTATTCATAAATAGTTCACCAGATGCAGTCATACCTTTTTTGTCAAAGTTAAACTCTGTCCATTGACCTACAGGCATACCCATATCATTATGGTTTAAGAACATTGGCAATGGATTGCCAGTTGTGGCAAACTCATTAGCCCAATTTTGGAATCCTTCAGGCTGATAATTAAATCGGCGACCATCAGCGCCTTCTCTAGCGCCCCAAGAAGTTACCCTAGCTTCAATCTTGCCGCTTGGTAGCTTGTCTTTTGAGGATTGGTTTAGGCTTAGTTTTGCTTCGCAAAGTAGGCTTAGGTTCTGATTCATTGATAATCCCATTCTTAATAGATTGATTATTATCTTGTATTTTAGGGGATTTTACAGATTTTACTGGTAGTTTAACATTATTTTTATGCAATTGATAACCAAAAATCTGAAGAATCTTATTAATATTTTCCATGTTTTATTTTCCTATGTTCATTTTCTTAGTTTGATTGCCGCCCCCACCACCAGTATCTTGCGGACTACTGCCGGGAAGTTGGGTAATCTTTGCTGTCTTTGATCCTATTGGAACATTAGTAGAACTAATATCTTTTGGTTGTGCTGATAATAATTCATCGCCGCCTTCAATATTAGCCATATTCATATATTCTCTAGCTTCATTAGGGGTCATTAATCCACCAGCAATACCAGCGGTAACAAAATTCATTTGATCTAATGCCGCCCCTTTTAGAAAATCTTTTGTATCAAATCGAATACAAAGGTTTGGATAACCCTTTAATAAACCCATTTTGAATTTTTGCTCAATAGCAATGATCATTGGATACATAGTGGTTTTGTAGAATTCATCCAATAAAGTTTGAGTATTATTGAATTTGCCTGTTTCTAAGCCAAGCATTTGGGGTGGAACACCGAACAATGCACAAATGCGCTTGGTTGTTTGATCTTTTAGCTTGGCGGCATCTGCATCTTGCAAAGTAAGCATTTGAACTGGATTGTATGTCATGCCTTGGTCTAAAAGCATACCTTGACCCGGCTTAGATAGGTCTGTAGGCTTGCTTCCTGTCATGCTTGACCATGCTTCTTTAATTCTTCCAGCTACTTCTTTGTATTTAGCATCAGGAATCACAGATGTAGTGCTAAAGATGCCAGATGGCTTTGCGCCATTTTGCATAACAAAGTTTGCATATAGATCAATATCCTGATCTAAGGCTACCAATTCAGTCGCTAGAATACCTTTGTTAAAACCAGCAGAACCTTGCCATGCGGCTTCAGAAACATGAATTACTTGATGGGCGGCTAATGGCTCATCCCGATTAAATCCATAAGAAGGGGTCGATAACCGATAAGTTGGGTATCTGGCTGGATTCATCTGAGTTGTAATCAGAGTTGAATCTAGGTTATAAAGTTCAATTGGAGTTTGATTGGCATCTGTCTGGTCTTTGCGATAAAGCAAAGTAAAGGTTTCACCAGATAGCAAATACCACATACACCATTGATACCAGAACTCATATTGGCTCTGGAAATTGTTTGGTTGTTGTAAAAGCGCCACAATTTGTTTGGCTTTTATTTTATCCCGGCTACCTACATCAGAATCTTTGATCGCATCAACAAATATGCCATCTTCTGTTTTAGATGCAACAGATATGGAACATTGGGCTAATGCTCTAGCAATTACTCCAACACAGGACATAATTGTCGAATTTCTTGTAAGAACCGACATATCCACAATGCGCCCGGCGCTGGTGGTGGATGATGTAGTTACATAAAGAAGTTGGAAATTAGCGCCACCCTTACCATCTTGGGCTTGGCGAACAATTTGGTTGCCTAATTGGGTCTGCCCAAACAGAGTATTATTCTCTGCTAAGACTGTTTTTTTCTTGCTAAAAATGTCTAAAACACCCATATTAATCCTCGATTTCTTCCGATTTTCTTATATTTTATATCAGAAAGTTCTAAATCCATAGGAATCAGAAACAAAAGGGTTATCCAAACTGCAATGCGCCGCAATAATCATAGCAATAATACCATCAACTTTGGCTGATTTATCTGCTTCATTCTTGCGAACTTTAATATTCCCATTCACATCTTCATATACTTCACAGTTGCCCAGTTGCCATCCTACAAATGGATTGCCATCATGCTTAATTTGCTGATTCATTATCAGTTTTTCTACATACTTGGATGGGTTAGATAATACTGCCATGCCCTGTCCAACCTTTTTGACTGGTATCCCGGCATCATATAATCTGGCTACTAAGGATGCGGCATTATAAGCATCATAACCAACCTCTTTGACATTATATTTTTCACATTCCTGTTTAATATAATCCGATATTTCTCGATCATCCATGACATTGCCTTCGGTTAATCTAAGGATGCCAGAATCTATTGCAACTCGGAATATATCCTGATAATGCTTGGGGATTAACTCATAACCAGCTTCAGGCAAAAAGAATTTCCAGCTTGCTTCATAGTCTAATTCGCCATACCGCTTTAGGGTACAAACTGCATTTAAGTCCCTTGTGGCGGCTAAGTCGAATCCAATAAATACCGCTTCTGGCTCTTGATTTGTTTCTGATATTTTACATTTTGGATCATCCCAATGGTTTCTATCTACCCAAGCAGTTTGGGCGCTGACATAGATATTAAGGGTTTTGCAAAGAAATTCATTGAGTGCGGCTGGCTTGTTTTTGGCTTCTTCTGCCCTTTGTGCAATAGCATCATCAAAAATACTAATGCCATGCATCGGATTGGCTTTTGCCCAAGTCTTAGGATTGCGCCAATCATCTTGTGGATCAAGCGCATAAAGCAAACCAAACCACCTAGGGTTATCACTAGCTTCCCCATTTAGTATGGATTCCATCATGGACATATCTTCATAAAACTTGGTATCTTTGGTAAAGCTGGCAGTAGTAATATATATCCGCAATGGGTTTTGCCGGGCAACCATACCAGAGTGCAGAACTTCAATTGCATTGCGATCTATGATTTGGGCGGCTTCATCCACAATAACGCAAGATGGATTTTTACCATCCCCAGTCTTTTTGGTATCCCGGCTAAGTGCCTTGAACATAGTTTGACTATCGCCATGCTTGCCAATCTGATATTTGCTAACAGTAAATAGGCTGGCAATCTCTTTAGGTCCATTTTCAATAAACCCTTTGGCGGCATCAAACACAATAGATGCTTGTTCCCTGTTGGTTGCTAGGGTAAAGACTTCTGCACCAGCTTCGCCACAAGCCAATTCATAAAGAGCAAGAATAGCGGTTAGTGTGGATTTACCAGCTTTCCGGGGAATGTACAAAATGACATCTGTAACCATTCTTTTGAAATGATCTTTTTTTGACCTAAATCCATAAATGGCACAAATGAACAAAATTTGAAATGGCTCTAGAACTACATTCTGCCCGGCTTGATGTCCTTTGGTATGCTTTAGTAGGGATGCAAATCCTAAGACATGGTTAGGATAATCTGGGTCAAATTCCCATTCCCATTCTTTATTTTCATACTGATTCAGGAATCGCTGACAGGCAAGCCGAACATTTCTACAAACTTCAATCTCACCTTTGGCTACCTGATTAGCATACTGGATGCCATCTAGGTAATTCATCTTATCCTTTTGGACCTCTTAGGAATTTGGATACCGCTGAGTTATCATCGGTATTGGATTCTGTCTTATTCAATCTACCTCTAGGGGTTAACCCTAATTCATTCATTAACTGAATTACCAACTTCAAAGAGTTGTTCCGAATAGATATGATCGGATTAGGCGCAAGGGTCTTTCCATCATTTGTGGATATAACTAAATCACTTCCAGCCAATTGGATGTTACATGAAACATATAGGTCGATCTGATCTGCCAACATAGCCAAAGTATGTTTATCTTGATTTGAGCCAATGCCATAAACATCATAAAGATAGTCGGAAGTTTCTTGAACAAATGTCGCTTTATTCCAACAGCTTGGATTGCTCATCCACTCCGCTTCAGGTATTCTCTTTTTTACCGATTCAGGTAAAGGCATGGCGCTATGCTCTGGTTTAGTTCCATGCACCAAATGAAGTTCGACTGGGAGTTTGTTCATGGTTGTAGTTTATAAGCAACACCCCCCTCTTGGCAACCCCTTTTTTGGAAGATTGTAAGTCGCCCTGCTTCAATAGCTGTCCAAAAAAGTTTAAGTTTCTAACCGATAGCTTTCTAGAAGGCTGGCAAGGGGTCAGAATCGGCTTCAGCCAAGCCAACGATATATCCATAGTCTGCCACCCCATAGTCTTTGATTGGATCGCTGTAGTGCCTGTATATGCCCTGCTGTTCGAGTGCTGTTTTATGGCTGTGATGTTCTGGGCATAGCGACTGAAACAAGTTGTTAATAAAGGCTTGTTTGCCCAGTACCTTCCATGCGAATACATGATCGACATGAATGGCACTACCTATGCGACCCTCAGACAAACAGGCTTGGCACAGCGGTTGGATTGAAAGCTGGGTTTGTCGCTTTTGCCGCCAAAATGCAGACTGATACATAGAATTGAATTGCTTTCTATCTTCTGTATCTATCCATTCTTTGCCGCCATGCTCTGTGCAATAGCTGTTGAGTTTGCTCTTTGTATTCTTGCAACCTAGGCTGGCGCACTTTGTATAAGTTGGTAGGCTAGGCATTGCACTTATTCCACAACACTTTTAATGATTTGTCATAAACAATAGCAAATCGATGCTTTTGGGTTCTATTGCGCCATTCGCCATCAATTCCTTTAACACTACCTCGGCTATGTTTAATAAAACTGCCATCGGCTTTTTTAATCCAAAAATCTTTTTTTAATGCAGACAACCCATAATAATCAAAATTACAAGCCTTATAAATAGTCCCTTGATGGTATTCTGAATCTGCATAAGACAAAATTACTCTAACATTTGTATCTTTTCTTAGCATTTTGATTGCTTTAGATACAAACCAAGATGCCAAATTATGTTCAATTTGTTGAATATCTGGAACTAAACACAATCTACTAAGTTCAAATAAACCGCTTTGATCGCTTCTTTCCAGCCCTAACATACCTTTAGATAGCTCTGGAACAGGAAAGCCGGTAAAAATGATTACACCTACACAATCATTTTCTTTAAATAATCCATAGTTAAATCCGCTTTTAAAGCCTTTTGATATATCTTTTAAATAATGATATTTCAATAAAATTTCAGCACATACAGATTTTTCTATTTTTTGTATTTTGTAATCAGATTTCACTTTTATTGTATTTTGTTGTTATTTACCAACACTATTTGTCCATATCATCAAATTGGGATTCAAATTCAATGATTGGATATGCCAATGCTTCTTTCATCCAATCTACATATTGATGCAAATTGTCAATTGATTCATCTACTGCTGATGCTGTAGTAAAGCCACAGGGTTTACCCTGAGTGTTATAAAAGACTTCAGCCAATGCTAAAACTGGCTCACCTTCTTCTAAATATTTTACAACTCTGATATTCCAAGTCATTGTTCTGTGTCTGGGTCTTGAATAATATGGATTGGATTGTTATCAATCCAAATGTCAATATCTAATCCTATGCTTTTAACATAGTCCATTTTTGCTTTGCCCATTGTAAAAATGATATGGTCTTTGTCCAACACTTTACCAATACTGTCCATAAGTTTTTCATTTTGCTTTTCGCCTGTATGGTGGGTTATGCAATAAACCTCGAATTTTCGCATCCAGCACATATAAATGAAGGTGTCCCAGAACTTAGGATCGGCTGAATAAGTGTTGTGATAATCAAGAGCAATGCACAAATCTTTCTGACGCTTTTCTTCGTGAAATCCCGATGCATAGGCGGCTTTAGCCACATTAATGGCTTTTTGCTTTGTTGGGAATGGTCCTTGCCTACCCCACATCCAACCTTGATCTGTTTTTGTATATGGCATCAATCTATTTTACTACAAGATTTACAAACAAATCTTTCATTTAATCCATTGTTATAGATCAAGAAATACCCTTCGCTAGTTTTGTGCTTATATTTACAGATTGAGCAAACCCTTAAACTATGTACTAGCAATTTCTGGATGTATTTATTAATTTCAAGCATGGTTTCATAAAAAAGATGTATTATTTCAAGAACTTAATCCAACTGGAACAGTTATGGCAAATGAACCTATAAGCAATGTCCTATGTCAAGAAGCGATTAATGCATTTGCCCTTACCGGGTCTAAATTATTAGCCGCTAAGTCCCTGAATCTTAATCCTAGCACATTTACATCTAGGTATAACAATGGGATTGCTAGGGGTCTAGAACCCACTATCAAGATGGTTAAACCAGAAGAACCTGATCTATATCAAAAGCTATTAGAAGCTAAAGATAAGATTAGACAGCTTGAATCTTCAATATCTACACAAAAAAGGGAAGAACTTAATGAAAAGTACATTAAGAAAGTTATCCTTAATATGGCAGATGCGAAACCAAAGATCCCAAATTGGTTGGTCAAACCCAAGAAAGGCAAAACTGTTGCTGGTGTACCTAGTTTGTTTGCTAGTGATTGGCATTGGGGTGAAGTTGTTGATCCTGACCAAATTAATGGGGTTAATGATTTCAATGTGGCAATAGCCCAAGATAGAGCAAAAGTAATGGTTGAAAAGACTATTGATTTGCTAAAGAATCACATTGCCCATTCAGATTATCCGGGGATTGTATTTATCTTAGGTGGCGATATGGTGTCTGGTGACATCCATGAAGAACTAATGGCTACCAATGCAATGGAGATCATGCCAACAGTTGTAGATTTGTTTGGAGTATTGATTTGGTGTATTGAAACACTAGCCAATGAGTTTGGAAATGTCTTTATTCCTTGTGTATCAGGCAATCATGGTAGAAATACCCATAAGATTCGCAATAAAGGCAGAAACTTCACATCTTTTGATTGGTTGTTATATCAGTTCTTAGATAAGCATTTTGAAAATGATTCAAGAATCACATTCTTAATTCCAGATGGATCAGATGCTTATTACAGCATTTATGGGCATAAATATCTATTAACTCATGGAGATCAGTTTAGGGGTGGAGATGGTGTTATTGGAGCAATCGGACCGATCATTCGTGGCGATCATCGCAAACGATCTAGAAACTCACAAATTGAAATGGAATACGACACTATGCTATTAGGGCATTGGCATCAACTTATCCAATTGGAGAGACTGATTGTTAATGGTAGCTTGAAAGGTTACGATGAATATGCATATAGCAACAACTTTGGCTTTGAACCGCCTAGGCAAGCATTATGGCTTACCCATCCTGAACATGGTTTAACTTTTTCTATGCCAGTTTATGTAGATAGAAAGAGACAGTCTAAATCTAAAGAATGGATTAGCTGGAAATGAAGTTAACACCAACCATTCTTAGAAATATCTATGCAATGCTGTATTGTTGCGAGCCATTTTCAAAATGGAAACTTCCATTGCCAGAAGAAGTTAAATTCATAGTTGACTATGACCCTGAAACAATGGGTACTTATTGTTACGATGAAGGGGATGAGCATGAGCATACGATTACCATTTCTGCATCTAGATGTGGGTTTTTGGAGACAGTAATTAAAACTATAGCTCACGAAATGATCCATGCTTCTAGGTCTGGTACTGTTTCTGATGCATGGTTAAAGCATGATGCATCATTTAGGAGAAAAGCTCATCAAATTGGTGTGTCTTGCGGGTTTGATCCACTAGAGTTGTAATTACTAGACAGTTAATTTATTGTCTAGTACCTATAGGTATTTATTTCATATACATATTGATACCTATATGCATAATTATTGACAAAAAGTATGTATATCAGCAGATTTGTTGACATTTTGTATAGTTTTTGGTGGTTGATTGTAAAGTTGTTGACAATGCAATTGCATTACTATGACTTATTAAAGAATCCTTAAATAGAATAAAGCCTTATTAATGAATCATTTACTAAACCTTACAAAATGCCCCGATCAGGAAGATTTTTCCATTTTTGCTTACTTTTTAATCAAAATTGCCTGATAGGGAAACTTTTTCTTACAGTATTTAGATTGTATTTCCATATTACAGGGTTTACTTTGTTTTTGTTTGAAACTTTACTTTGTTATTGTAATCTGACCTATTTTAAAAACGCTTGTAAGTGCATGAAATTTCAAGAAAAAATCATGCAAACATAGGTAATTATTGTACGATATTTGTGTATTTAATTACACATTTAATGATTGCTTGAATAAGGTTTTACTTGCTCTTGGTTGTAGATTCTAAGCAGTTGGTTCTCATTAGCCATATTGCAGATATGATTCACAATATGTTGCAACAAATCCATTTCTGTTCTAGTCATGGGTTTTCCTACAAATAAATCATTTAGATGTTCAATAATCTCATTGATTTCATCTCCACCTACAACATAGTTTGCTTTGCCATCAGCATAAGTTTTGATAACTTTATTTGACATTTAGTATTCCTCTTTCAAAAAGTTCACCAATGGTTTTTCTATGGGCTTCTTCCCACATCTCAATCCTTTGGGATTTGTTGAGTTTCGATCCTTGGTCGATTTCCTCATGGCACTTAAAGCACAAGGTCGCAATCCGATAATCATGGGCTTTAAGTCCTCTACCTTTGCCATCCCTAAGCTGATTTGAATGGGCGGCAACAATAGTTCCATCTTCTGCCCCACATAACTGACAGGGAATATCTTTGATTGATTTAAGCAGTTTTGCATTTCTGTACATTATTTGGTTGCTAAAAGATAAGCTCCATAATTGGCAAAACAATATCCAGCATACATACAAGCCAGACCCACATCACCTTTGATTGCCATGTCAACAGAAATGTAAAAGTAGATTAAACCAGTAACAATTATCAGCCAAGAACTCATTTAAGATTAATCCATATAGAAAAGAAAACGATAGCGAAAATAAGGATACCAAAATAGTAAGGTATATCACCCATTCAAATAGCTTTATCAATAGCACGATTATTTGCACTTTCTGTCCTATAGATTTCAATAGCCAATTGTGCTGATAACAACTTCCATTTTAATTCTTCTTCTAGTAAAACAGCTTCTTTTAACCCATATAGCAATGCTATATAGTCTGGATGCTTATAGGCATCTACTTCTTTACCAGCCATAGTTGTAGCTTCTGATTCAGCCATAAGCATGGATTTTTTTGATCTAAGGAAATTCTCGATATAGACCCGGTTAGCCTTCGATTGGGCAAAATCTACTGATTTGTCATAAATAAATCGTCTTGCTTTGTTTGCTGATTCTTCTGTATTTTCCATAATCTTGTTATTTCATCCTGTAGTTTGATTGCTGATTCACCACCACGCTTTTCCCAGACTAAAGCTATTTGCTTCCTTCTATCCTTTAAAGACCATCTGAGTAGTTCTCTTGCTTCACATTCTGATCGCCACGCTTCTGACTTCTTAAATTCAGACATCTATAGATTACTCCATCACTCCAAGATTGGTCAATTTTAGCTTCTTCATACAATCTAATAATTTTTTCTGGATAAACCAATATGGGTCTTTCGCTACCCCTAAAGCAAAATGCATAAATCAATGGGGCTTTTTTACTACTAAACCATTCGCCAAATTCAGGTAACAATTTATATTCTGATTGCTTAAAGTTATCTGTCCCTTTGACATTGACTACAAAAGTTCCATTATCTGTATTGATTACATAATCAGGAATATTTCTAATGTATTGATTTAATCTGAAGAAATTAGGAATATTGGCTTTATGCTCATCAAACCCTAATCTTGTTAAGTGAAAACCCTTAGATTCACAATATGCTTCAAATAGTTCTTCACCAGCATTAGTACCTTGTATTCTTTCTGTGTAGGAGTGATTGCCAGTATTCATCCTTGCCTAACCCTTTCTCGATATTGCCCTTCAGTTTCGCCCGGTTTTGGCAATATGCCCAATTCTCTGCCTTTAGACATTACACCTTCTAAAGTTGCATCCCATCGCTGAGTAGGTTTGTCTTGGGTTTTTATTACTATTTCATCATCCCAATGATGCCCTTTTATCCATCTTTCTGGATCTTTTCTAAATTGAACATCTACTGTTTTTGCTACTATGCCAGCTTTTTCTACAATCTTTTTAATCAATGAATCGTCTGGATTTACTTTTTTCCATTCCTTAATAGCATTTTGCTTTCCTGTTTTTTTATCATAGGCAATCCAAAACTGTTCAAAGCCATTAGGCGATTGAACACCCATACCCATTCCCTTACCCTTACCCAAACCCAAACCCAAGCCGACATTTGACTGCAAATTGCTGTCATTTGTCTGGCTATTATCAATCAATTGTGCGCCATCTGGCGATGGATATTTTCCTTTTGACCTAATCCTTTGTTCCCATTTGGATATTTGTAAATATGGTTTATCTTCAATTTGATAGCGAATAATTAGCTTTTGTCTGACCAATGACTGCAACCAGCCTTCGATCTTTTCGAGCATTTTTGGCAAATCTTTCAATGGAAAGCATTTAGATTTTAAGATTGGCAATCTAGCATCCATCCTGCCAAAATCATCTGAAACCACCAGCAATCTATAGAAAAATACTTCTTCTTCTGGGCTTAATGCATCCAAGGCTGATGAATCAACAATTCCTTCTTTTAGCAGTCTATTTGGCATATGCTTTTTCCGCCGCTAAAGTTCCAGATTCATATATATTTCTTATCCAGCCCATATCATCAAATTTAAATAATTCGAGCATTGTTTTGTAATCTACACCCCAAAAACCACTAATAACAATTGCCATTGTGTCCCTATCAAAAGGACCATCAATAGGTAAAAATGATGAAATTAGCTTTAATACATCAATCTTTGAATGTAAGTTTTCATGGCAATTTTGACATAAAACAGAAAGCTGATCTGTTACATATTGCCAAGGTTCTAAATCCTTAAAATATTCTTTATGATGAACATTAAGCGTTGATTTTGAATCGCCGCACATTTCACAGCAAAAATCTTTGGCTTCCATTGTTTCAAGCCGCTTTCTTTGCCACCTTGGGTCTTGCAATTTTTCCCAATAAGTCTTTTTCATAAAAACCTCAATAAAAAAGCCCTAGACAGCAATCTCATCCTTTTTTAAGGGATGTTGGTGGACACCGGGTAGGTGCAGATTGCTGACTAAGGCTTACCCTCATATCGCCACCAAGCGATAACTCCATTTTACTACTAAAACTCAAATTCCTTGTAATCATATCTTCCATTGTCTTTTTTAAACCACCCAAAGACAATAATTCGCCAGCCAGCCTGTAGCAATAGGGGTAAATACTCAGATTCTTCTATTTTTTTTATCCGGGCTGATATATTGCTCTTGGAAGTAATCTGCACCCCTATAGTTTCGCCTAACCCAATAGCTAATATATCGAATATTCCAAATAGGTCTTTTTTTCTTTTGGTGAAGGCATTGTAGCTTTCGACTACATCGCATTGATATCCCCTGTCTTTCAGAAGTGCGACTGTGCGCTGATTTAAGCTGGTCATCCCTAATCATACAATAAAATCATTGTTGTTTTTTTGACACAGGGTATATCCCTATACGATTTTTGTTTACTTTAAGAAACAGATGGAGCAATATTTACCCATGCAGTAATTTTTAACAAAACAGGAAAAGACATGAAAAACCCATTAACACTAGAGCAACAAGCTAAACTAAAATTAGCATCTAGCGGTTTAACTGCTGAACAGTTTAGCGAACTATCTTTAGCGGCTACCAATGCATTTGCAAATAGAATCAATGCAGTTCTGCTAGAGTTGCATCATGAAGCGCCATTTGCTTTTAGCACTTATGCTTTTTTGGATAAATCTAAAAACAAAGTTGTATTTGAAGATAAAGAATCATTTGGCATCCCATTTTCACAATATGCATACAGGAAATAATATGAAAAAGACTGACATTATTGGAATAATTCTTTTAGGTTTAATCCTTGGTGCAATGTTTGGATGGGGGTTCTAATCATGGGTATGCATACTGAAGATCGCTACTATGAGCCAGAAGATCCAGATGATGAGGATTTTGATGAGCAAGTAGCTGAATTGCTCAATGGTGATTACAGCCCAGACCTACCAGAAAATATCCAAGGTGCAATTATGGATGATGCACTTTATGGTAAGCATTGGGATTCTTTAGTTGAAGCACTCCAAAAGAATGAGAAAGAAAAGATTGGATTAATTGTTTCAACTTGTATATACGAATACTGGGAAAACTCAGCACAAAAGGCTTGTCAATGAACAAAGATCCAATGACATTGCAACAGATTGCAAAAGCTGAAGGCATAACTCATCAAAGAGTTGCACAAATATTGTCATCGGCATTAAGTAAATTTAAAAAAGCCCTTGAAAATAAAGGCATCAAAATACAGGATATATTGTGAATAAATATAAAGAGCTTAGAACTATAGATGTATCTGCTGAAACAAAAAAGAAAGGGCGGTTTACATACCTTCCTTGGACTTGGGCAGTTGATACTTTATTACAACAAGATCCAATGGCAAATTGGTCTTATGGTGATGTAATTCCTTTTAATGGCACTTTGATGGTTAGTTGTTCTGTTACTGCTTTTGGCAAAACAATGACTGAATATCTACCAGTATTAGGTGATGGAAATAAAGCAATCACTAATCCAAATGCAATGCAAGTAAATTCAGCAATGAAAAGATGCTTGGTAAAGTGTATTGCCATCTGTACTGGAATTGGATTATCCTTGTATGCAGGAGATGAGTTCTGGGATGAACCAGAAGAATCACCAACTGACAAGATTATTGCCCAATTGGAAAACTGTAAGACAGCAGATGAACTTAAAACTGTTTTTGGGTTGGCATGGGCTGAAACTAAAACTAAGAAACAAAAAGAGCAAATTCAGCCAACCTATGAAAAGAAAAAGGCAGAACTCAATGCGATTAGCCCAAGAACAACCTGATAATGTTTGTTTTGATTGTGGGACTAAATGGGGGCAAGAGAAACCCAGATACCATGATTACAGAGTTTGGCTAGATACTTGTGATGTATGCAAAAAACTAACAGCAGTAGTAGATGCATCAGAATATAAATATTTAAAAGAAGGTTGGGATGGAACAAAAGTTTTGTGTATCGTGTCAAGTAGTAAGAGATGCAAAAAGCTTTAAATTAGTATTAAGAAACAAAACAAAAGTATGGAAATGTTCAGTATGTTTAATAAGGCAATCCAATCAACACTATAGGAGTAAAAATGGAAAATAAAGATTATATTTATACACCAGCAAGTACAGACATTACTATTCGCTGGAAGAAGATTTATGGTTATGTTCCAGCAAGTGAACAAGAGATGTACAAAAAGAAATGGGCTGATTTTAAAGCATTATTCAATAGGACAATTGATGATTCTGATGCTATATTTATAGACCCAAAGATTAAACAGCTTTGGAGAAAACAAAAGGTATGAACGCATTTGCTAAAGAAGAATTTGATAAGATACCTAAAGCTGTATTTGCCCCAGAAGAATTTTTTGAAATGGGATGGATGGCGGCAATCAATACTCTTTCCAAAGAATTTATGACTAAATGGGAAAAGTCTGAATTGGATGATGTTCAATTAATTCAAATGCGACCTACAGACCAGATGCCAGACGATGAAACCGAATAAGGAAATTATGAGAACTAAAGATTATTCAGAATTGTATTTAGATACCCAATTAGCCATCAAAAATTGTCATTTGTTTTGCTTAAAAAGTGATTGGGTTTCAGCAGGGAAAGCGGCAGAATCAGCATCTATTTATGCAAAACAACTACAGGAAACTATAAAACAATATGACCAAAAAATGACTACATCTACAATTTGACAACATTTGCAATTTTATTTATACTTAATTTATGAATAAACTTGAAAATGCTACAAAAAAAATGATTGGCAAGCGATTTGAAAGATTGCTAGTTAAAGAGTTTGCCTATCGACAAAATGGTCATTTTTGCTGGACTTGTTTATGCAATTGTGGAAATTATTGTATTGTTCCAACTCATACATTAAATAGTAATCGGCAAAAATCATGCGGATGCTTGAAAGATGAACTTGCAAAACAAAGAGCAACTAAACATGGAAAATATAAAACGCCAGAATATATTGCTTGGTCTGGAATATTGTCTAGAACCCATTGGAAAAGTTCTGCAAACTTTCATAGATATGGCGGTAGAGGAATAAAAATTGACCCATCTTGGCTTGATTTCAATAAATTTTTATTAGATATGGGAAAAAGACCATCAAAAAATCATTCTATTGACAGAATAAACAATGATGGCAATTATGAGCCAAGCAATTGCAGATGGGCAACAGCAAAACAGCAAGCAAATAATAGATCAACAAATAAAAGGAGAGAATCATTACAACATTCACAACAGAAGATAGGATAAATGCTTTAGAACCAATCCCATTTGCCGGGATGATTGATTTAAATACAACAATTGTGTTAAATCAGGATATTCCATCAATTAAACAAGGCACAGACGAATGGAAGCAACTTCGATTAGGAAAGGTAACCGCTAGTCGTGTTGCCGATGTCATGTCCAAGATCAAATCTGGGGAATCTGCTGGTCGTAAGAACTACAAGATGGATTTGGTAGTTGAAAGGCTCACAAACATACCTACAAGCAGTTTTACAAGCCCAGCAATGGCTTGGGGTACAGAAACAGAACCGCTGGCTAGGATGGCTTATGAAGCCTTTAAAGGGTTATTTGTAGATCAGGTTGCTTTTTGCAACCATCCGACTATTGAATGGTTTGGGTGTAGCCCAGATGGTTTAATAGGATCTGAGGGAAATTTGGAAATAAAATGCCCAAATACAGCTAATCATATTGATTATTTATTGGCTGGAGTTCCCCCAGCAAAGTATGTCCCACAAATGCAAACACAGATGGCTTGCACAGGGCGCTTATGGACTGATTTTGTGTCCTATGACCCTAGACTGCCACCTGAGTTGCAATTGTTTGTAGTGCGCTTGGATAGGGATGAATCATATATCGAGCATATAGAAACAGAAGTAAAGCGGTTTTTAAATGAAGTTCAACAAATTTATACACAATTGAAAGAGAGAAGTTATGGGCATTAAATATGATTGCATCGTCAAAAATGGCACTTACACCGACAAAAGCGGCAATGAAAAGAACCGCTGGCAAAAGATTGGTGTTTGTGTAGATACCAAACAAGGTGGTCTAGCCATCAAGTTAGAAGCAATCCCAGTTACTTGGGATGGCTGGATTTCATTAGCAGAACCAAAGCCAAAAGAAAATGCACCAGCCACATCAAGCAGTTTGGCTGATATGGATTCGGATGTCCCTTTTTAAAGTCTATTAGTAGATAGGACTAAACTTCACGATTCTGCGACAGCCCAGAATAAACCTATCAGGCTGTCAATACTTTTTTAGCTTGTTCAATTTTTAGGATTCGATCATCTAAACCATTGAATCCACCATTGATTCGCTTTGTCATTTCTTTGGTAGCTTCATAATTGTTTTGATCTGCTAGGTCATTCAGACCTTTTTTGTTCCAAAACCAACCAGCAGACATAGATGCATAAGGCATTTCCAATAGCATATCTGGATCGCTGATTAAATCGATATTAAGGGCATTAGATAGGGTTTTATACAAATCTTTGCCAGTACATTGAATGATCCCCCTGCCCCTGTATTTCCAGCCATCACCTGATTCTTCATCGCCATTACCCATGCGATTGGCATAGACCTTATTGGCAATCATATCTGGGTGATTGGCATATTTATCAGCTATTTCATTTGTAGGGAATCTTGATCCCCAGACTGACTTTAAGCCATTAGCTGAATAATGCAAATTCTCTTGTAGCACTTTGAATGAATTAGATTCATGCATACATTGACCAAGAAATGCAGACTGCCGATTTACATTGTTAATGGAATATCTATCACAAGTCTTTTGAAGCCAAGGCAACCAATCAGGGTTTATACCTAGTTTTGCTAATTGCTCAGATGTCATTTGATAGCATAAGTTTCATTAACCCACTTCTGTAATTCAACTAGCATTAAAGTTGTTTCTGAGCATTGTCCAGCAAGAACATTGTAGGTGGAGACTGCATTAGCGATGCTGGCGGTGTTGGAAAGGTTGGGCATGGTATTGGAACTGGGCTGACGCACCCCATTAGAATAATAGGTACGCAATAAACTAAGTTTCGCATCATATTCATCTTGTATTCCTTTTTTTACTAATTCATGCTGTTTTTGGATTGATTCTACTTTTGCTTCTTGGGTCTTGGCTTGAATTTCAACTGACTTTTTATATTCAATATATCGTGAATAACCCATCCAATAGCCAGAGCCAAAAAGGATAAAGCATAAACCACCAAGAAGTGATATTTTGACATAATCGATCATTGGTTATCCAAGGGTTTGTTGGTCAAGAACCTCAATATTGCCACAATAATCCCTATGAGGATATAGCCATAGCCATAATATTTAGGGTCAATAAAGTTTTGAATATATGAAAAGTTATCCATTAATGCACCAAATACTACTAGGGCAAAAGAAAACCAAAGGGTTTTTGATCTATGTTTGGGTTTCATTTCCAATGAGTTTTAACAGAATCTATAATAAAGTAACATAGACCAATAGCACCAGAACTAAGCAAGCCAATAAAAGTTTTATCAATAACAGCTTGTCTAAATGCCGCTTTTTTTGCTTCTGCTTGAATTGCCAATCTTACCCATTTAACTTCATCATCTGATAAAGGATGGGATTCGACAGCTTCAGCAATAACTTCTTTAAGCAAAACAACTAGATCATCTTTTGTTATTGCATCTAAACTCATAGCTACCCCAGATAATAGGTTAAATTATTAATAAATCTTATATTATCTGGAATTTAAAGATATTTTAACACTTCTTCTGGCTTTACAAATGCATCAGGATTATATTTGGTGAAATCCCACCATAGAAACTGATTATCAGCAAGATAATCCCTGCTTTTTAATAAGTTAATATTTTCTGGATGCCCATATATCAATGGATCAGATACAGACCAAAGAACAATCCCTTGTTTTTTACAATCCCATGCAAGATGCTGAAAAAAGCTATCAACCCCAATCCAGATGCGACATTCAGCTATTAGCTCTCTAAGCCTTGCAATAGGCAAATTTTTTAAAAATTCATGCACTAATGGTTCTTCGCCTTCTATGCCTACTTGGATAATTGGCTCATCAATCAATGCAATCAATTCTTTCCAATATGGATAGTTTTTAGGGTTTTCTTTGCCATTCATTAATTTTTTGGCATAAGGATGAATAAGAATCATAAATATAGCTTTCTGTAGGCATCTTCAAGACTACCTTTCCAATTCCATTGCGCCATTTTTTTATAAATATTCCATTGGTCTATATCACCAAATAATGCTTGAGCTTCAGCTATCGACTTGCCGGGAACAATCTCAGGATAACAAGTAAACACAATAGGATTAGAAATCTCAGGAAGTATATGGCTGAACACAATATGGTCACCAAAGCCACAGTTAAGAACAACAATGGTGCTATCACAAAATCCAACAATATTTCTAAAAATAGCTTCATCATGGGCATATAGTTCTTGCTTATTTTCACTTCGGATTCCCCCTTGCGCCTTTAAATGCCAAGTAACCGCATTAGGCACAGTTAAGATTTGGTATCGCTTTTGGTATATACCATAAGTAAATAGGGTTTCTTCCCGATGAGCTACTCTAGACAGCCCCAAGTTATAATCATGGATACCAGCCCGGTATAAAAATGAACAATGTAAATGCTCAACTTCCTTTATTTGTTCTATATGATTCCATTGTATATTGGCTTCTGCATCTATATTTTTTACCTTACCAGTTGATTGGGAGCAATCAAAAATCAAAGGTGGAGTAAGAATTGAGCCGCCAATAGCACCTATTGTGGTATCAATGTGACTACAAAGTTGTTCTAAGACATTAGGTTCTGGGATGGCATCGTCATCTACTCGCCAGACCCAATCAAACCCCATTGTGTTTGCTCTTTGATGGATATGGTGCTGACCTTTTTTTTCAGCATAAACCCATTCCCAAGCAATTTTTTTAATATCTAATATTTGAAATATGTGTTGGTATATAGGGTTTTCCCGCATATCTTCGGAATTGTCATTATCATCAAATATAACCAGCTTATTAGGGCTTTTGGTTTGATTGGCTATAGCCATCAAAACCATTGGCAAAGTCGTGGTATATCGCCCTCTAGTGGCTACGGAGCAGAGAATTTGCATAGCATTAGGTTGCATCTGTTTTGTTCTGTAATAGGTTCTGGCTGGTTTGTAATCTGTCCATGTTCATTAACATATTCAAACTCAAAGCCCTCAAAATGGGACTCATTTAAGCCATGTAGTTTATGATGCTCACCCCAAAAACCTTTAGGTTCATTCCAAGGAACTGTAAGTAATAATCGTTTGCAATGTTTCTTTAGTTTCTGAGCTATTTCTAGCCCATTGTCTAAGTGTTCAATGACTTCAAAAGCAATAATATTAGTATAAAAATCCAAGTCATATACATTAATATCGGCAGAAACAAATCTTGCGGTGTCTGACCATTGCTGTTCTTTTGCGACATTAATAATGATAGGATCATAGTCAAGACCAAGATAATCGACATTATTTGGAAAATATTGGACTCCATAGCCTGTTGTACATCCTAATTCAAAGATTGAGCCATTTAATAAATTCTTTGCCGCCCATTGATAGCGTTGATGTTCTCTAGGAAATACTGGATCGCCTTTAAGAAACACCGCCCTTTCATAGTTATTGGTCAATCGCCAACGATACCAATCAGGGTGATGCTCTTTAGCTAATGCTAGGACATGAAGTTCTAGTATTTGTTCCCATTGTGTTGCTACATCTAATCCGTATATTGTTGTCATCTTATCTTTCTATTTTAGCTACTCCACTTTTCCGTAGGCGCTGTAGGAAATACTGCATCCCATGTAGGGTTTACAGCAATATTCCTAATTGTACTTCTATAGGCAACAAATTCTGCTTGGTTTGTAAGGTAAGGATTAGACTTTAATGGGTCAGCCACATCAGGAATGGCAGTCCAATCTGTGTTGGAAAGAATCTGAGTAGCCTGTGTTTTGTTTTGATTAGCTTTTTGCTCTTTGTTGTAAGCAATTTGCTCTGGTGTCAAATCAACTACATTCCATACTTGATACCATTGACCGCTAGTTTGCTCTGGCGCACCTTGAACAACAGCTTGAGTAATTGGGTCATAGGATGGCTGTGGACTATCAAATACAGTTTCATACGGCTCTGGAGCTACAAAAGGCGTAGGAAAGCTAGTATTAGGATATTCAGATTGTATTTGCTCTTGCGTAACTGGATACGATAATGTTTGTGTATTGATAAAAATTGCCATAATTTGTCCTTTAAGCCACAGCCAAGAAAATATAGCTTCCGCCATTTACATTGACTGTAGCAGAAGCTGAAGAAGTTAAAGTAAATCCACCAGAAGAAGCATAACAACCATTATTTCCTGATACTTGAACACCTGATGAATTCCATAATAAATAAGGACTAGATGAACTTGTAAGACCTCTAGCAGAATCAAAACAATACCAATCACCAGTAGAATCTGTGCGCTTAATCAAAATAAATCTAGCTCCACCAGAACCAAATCCACAAGCTATTGACTGACCTGTTCCGCTTCCTGTGTATGTGCCAACATAAGATATTCCAGCACAAGTTCCAAACAAATATCCGACATAAGTATGTGCGCTTACATTAGCTAATGTTGTATTTCCTAATGTAATTTGAGTAGATGTTGGTGCAGTGCTATTAAAAACAGTTGGATAAGAAAAGAAAGAAATATTAGAGTTTAAATATCCAACATTTGAATTTGCAGAATTGTATGATGTTCCATTAGGTTGGCAATAAGCTACCCAGTTGTTTCCAGCATTTGACCTATCTTTTAAAATAATTATTTGCGGAACAGTTGTTAAATTGTGCTTAATTGTTTGATTTGCGCCTGTTCCTGTATAACAAACTTCATCAAAGAATGTAGGTGCTCTTTTTAAAGCCCAATAAATAAAACTATCTGTACCAGCTACATTATAAGCAAAATGATTATCAGTAATAGATGTATTGCTATCTAATGCTATTCCATAAGAACCACTAGAGGCTTGTTCTGCCGCTGTTGAATTTGTTTGAAGCCAGTTTGTAGAAGTTGAGGAACTTCCTCTTAATCTATCAATGTCAAAATTAGTTCCGTCATTTAAATACCCTTCAAAAAATAAAGTATCTACAGGGAATCCAGTTGTAGTTGTGACAGCAGCACTGCTTGATACTGTATTTGTTACAGGACTAAACACACTAGTACCAGTAGTAGGTGGTTTATTAGGTCTGCGAATTGCTATGTAAATAATATTATCACCAGGATTATCAAAAGGAAGGCTTCCTGGATTAGAAAACCCTGTAGCTGTAGGTATGTAATACCCAGGAGTATATGTAAGTTCTGATACAGTAGTATTTGGGCGTAAATAGTTTAAAATTGTTTGAGACTCTCCTCTCATAACATCTACAGTTGTCCAATTACTTACTGAAGTGGTGTTTTTTATTAATATAAATTGTGGCTCCCATCCAAGATTTATAAAGTCATTTCCTGTTGCTGTATAACTTCCACAAGCAATAGCACTATCTGTTCCTGTTGCACCAAATCCACCAGCTTGGTCAGCAAATATGTAGGCTATGTATGTATTTCCACTAGTATTTGTTCCGCCAGCAGTGCCAACAGTAAATTGAGTAGATGTTGGAGCTGTATTATTCCAAAAAACTGAATTGCTGCTTTGAGCTGCTGTAGTATTTAAAATAATAGCATATTGCTCTGGAGTTGTGCCACCATTTAAACCTTTATGATAAACAACCCAACTAATTCCAGAAGCATTGGTACATTTAACAATAATACAGCCAGGTGTAGAACCTAAGCTATGATTAATTGCTTGAGTTGAGCCTGTACCAGTATATTGAACAATATCAAAGAACTTAGGTTGTTTACGAAATGTCCAAGAAGCGAAAGTTGCAGCAGAAGTATTTACTTGATTACCTGTTGTATTACCACTTCCTAATGTAAAACCATTAGAATTAAAAGCAGTCAAAGAATTAGTGTCGGTAATAATTGTATCTTGTGTATTTGAATGTAATAACTTTGTTACACCTTGAACAGTATCAAATAAGTTATTGTTTGTTGCGGCTGACCTAGATTTAATCCAAGTCATTCCACCTTTAGTAAGGTCTATTCCATTATTAATAGATTGTGTTGCTCCTGTACCTGTATATAAATAAGTAGAAAATACATCATCTACATATACGGCAGGAGCAGAAGCACCACTAGCAGACATCAATAGGTCACGAACTGGCATTAGGCCATTGCCTTTCTTCGATTGTTGGCTTGCTCTTTAGGAGTAGCCCATCGACAATTTTCTAAAAAATAACCTTTATCGTTATTTATGCGGTCAATACTTAATCCATCAGGTCTTTTACCCATATCGGAATAAAACTTTTCAAAATCTAACCATTCAGCACATACAGTAATGCCACGACCACCATAATATTTATATCTAGCGTGATTTTCATTTAAACATCTTTGTTTAATGCCAAGCCAAATGTTGTATTCAGTAGTGCCTTCCATGCCATGCTTATAGTGCATTTTTCCTGATTGACAGTATTCAAGCATTGTGCAACCGCATGATTTAGTGGATTTCTTTTGTTTTACTGCGGAAGTAAATGTTTCATGCAAATTTCCGCAATCGCATTGAAACTGCCAAATAATGTTTCCAGCACGATTCCGTTTGTCGGTAGGCTTAATAGCTACCAACTTACCAAATCTTTGCCCTGTGATGTCTATAGATTTTGGCATTACGACATATTCTTTCCAAGAACAAATCCGTTCCATGTTGTTCCACCATCTTCGGTGAAAAATCCTAGTGTATCACGACCTGAAGAAGTTAGTGTAGGAGCAGTACCGCCAGCCCATTTAACCCCTGACCACCAGTTCACAGTAGCAGAGCCACCATTAGTAAGGTCAAGAATAAAGCTGTTTACTGTGCCACTAGAAGCTGTATTTGAAATAGTAAATGTAGTTGCACCGCTAATTGTTTTGGTAAAATAGTTACCAAGTGTAAGGTCAATCGCTGAAGCAGATATAGCAACTTGAGTTTCTGTATATTCTGTTGCTTTTGCTAAAGTAAATGTACCAGCCGCTGGAGTTGTTGCGCCTACAGTACCATTGTGTGCGCCATTAAATGCCGCAGTTATAACTCCTGTAGAAGGGTTATATGCAATGCTATTAGTATTAGAAATATAAGGTGCTTGTGATCCAGTACCACTTACACCAACAATAAATAAAGTGCCAGAAGTTGTTGTGCCTGTAGTAGAAATAGTGGATGGTGCTGTTCCGCTATAACCTGAAAAGCCTGAATAACCGCTTATTCCGCTACCGCTATAACCAGAAATGCCACTATACCCAGAATATCCTGAAAAACCAGATTGGGCTAATAAATTCCAATAAGTTGTATTGGTTGGAAGTTGATTAGTATTGGCAAGAATACAATAGTAACTAGAGCCATTGTAAGAAACAATATTTCTTACTACATAAGCTGTTGAACTTGACCAAGCACCTAGCCAAGTATCACTAGAGCCTGAATAGCCTGAAATACCACTATAGCCAGAATAACCAGAAACACCTGATCCAGAGTATCCAGAATAACCGCTAACTCCTGAACCGCTATATCCGCTTATGCCTGAGAATCCAGAATATCCAGAAATTCCAGATGCTCCAATAGCACCGCTGTAACCTGATATGCCAGACCAACCACTATATCCACTTACACCCGATCCTGAGTATCCGCTATAGCCTGATATACCGCTCCCTGAATAGCCAGAAATACCAGAATAGCCTGAGATGCCACTAAATCCTGAGTAACCGCTAGTGCCGCTATAGCCAGATTGAGTATAAAAAACTTGTGTAGCAGAAACAATTACAGAAGGAGTTTCTGGAACAGTTGGGCTTGTTTGAGCCGCTGTTGTTACCGCTGAAATGTTAGTTGTAGTTACTGCCCAAGCAAGCTGAATATAATCTCCAGCATTTACTTTTAATGTATAAGGTGTAACGGCAATTAAATATCCATTTGTACCGCCTTGCGCCCTAGGAATATTAAATATGCTATTGCTATCTGCAATATCTGCTCCATTTAATTTAAACCAAATATCAGCATTATCATTGCCAGAACCAGTAGAAGTATTTTGAAATTGAACAGAATATTGAACTGTATAAACACCAGCATTAGCAAAAGTAATTCTATTGCCAGAAACAATACTTATTCCTGTGCTATTTGCATCAGTTTGACCAATATTAAAAATATATGCAGATGTGGTACTTGCGGCAGTTTGATTAGTTGTGTCCCAAAATGAACCCCAATAGCCACGAACACCACCAGCACCAACAGAACCTGAATATCCAGAATAGCCGCTATAACCGCTGATGCCTGAAAAGCCTGAGTAGCCACTTGTGCCGCTACCTGAGTAACCAGAGTAACCTGATACACCGCTTCCGCTGTAACCAGAAATTCCGCTAAAACCTGAATAACCACTTATTCCTGATTGACCCACCGCACCACTATAGCCAGAAAATCCACTTTGACCTACTGCGCCGCTGTAGCCTGAGTATCCGCTAACACCACTTCCTGAGTAACCAGAAATTCCGCTGTAGCCTGAGATACCACTAAATCCAGAATAGCCAGATACACCGCTTCCGCTATATCCTGAGATGCCGCTAAAACCACTATATCCACTTGTGCCAGATGCGCCTATTGCACCGCTGTAACCAGAATAGCCACTAACACCGCTACCAGAATAACCGCTATAGCCAGAGATGCCTGAAAATCCTGAATAACCACTTACACCAGATCCGCTGTAACCGCTAATGCCAGAAAAACCTGAGAAGCCACTAATTCCTGAATATCCAGATGCGCCATTTTGTCCTGAGTATCCGCTAATGCCACTTGCGCCATCTTGACCGCTATAACCTGAAATTCCACTAAAGCCTGAATATCCAGAAATGCCAGATCCGCTATATCCTGAAAAACCTGATGCGCCATCTTGACCAGAATATCCGCTAAAGCCAGAAATACCGCTATAACCACTTGCACCAATTTGTCCAGAATAACCAGAATACCCGGATACACCGCTTCCAGAATAACCGCTAATTCCAGAAAAGCCGCTATAGCCGCTAATACCAGATTGACCTATTGCGCCACTATATCCTGAAATGCCGCTAAATCCTGAGTAACCAGAAACACCGCTTCCAGAATAGCCTGAGAATCCACTAAAACCGCTTATACCGCTAAATCCTGACCAACCAGATATACCAGAGCCAGACATACCAGAAAAGCCGCTATAGCCGCTTAAACCTGATTGACCTACTGCTCCGCTGTAACCGCTAATGCCGCTAAAGCCAGAGTAACCAGAAATGCCTGAATAACCGCTAAATCCGGATGTTCCACTTTGTCCTGCTGGTCCTACAATTTGACCAGCATTAAACCAAGCTGAACCATCCCATATATATAAATCGCCATTGGATTGAACAATATAAGCATCATTAGGTTGATTGCCTGTTGGCGGCAAATCTGCTGGAATAGCTACTGTGCCTTTAATAGTAATTCCAGCGCCTTGCTGACCGCTATAACCAGAAAACCCAGAGTAACCAGAAATACCAGAACCACTATATCCGCTAATTCCAGAAAAACCAGAAATGCCAGAAAAGCCGTTAATGCCGCTATATCCACTAATACCGCTAAATCCAGAATAACCAGATACACCTGATCCAGAAAATCCGCTGAAACCTGAAGTTCCACTAAAGCCAGACCAACCACTTACACCAGAACCGCTAAAACCTGATTGACCTGAAAAGCCACTATATCCAGAAATACCAGATTGTCCGACTGCGCCAGAATATCCAGATATTCCGCTAAAACCGCTATACCCAGAAACTCCTGAACCTGAATAACCAGAAATACCTGATCCACTATAACCGCTAAAACCGCTGTAGCCAGAATAACCAGATTTACCAGAAATTCCTGAAGTTCCATTTGCACCGCTAAATCCGCTATATCCACTATAGCCTGATTGACCGCTATAGCCAGATGGACCATAGTAGCCTTTGTCTATAACTAAAGCAATTTGATTGCCAATGCCGACATCGACATTAACTGAATCGCCACTAGCGCTTGTAACTTTTAATTCAGCCATGACGATCCTTAATTGTTTACGATTGCATCAGAACGAACTAGGAATAGCAAAAAGATGATTAAGTCATTTGCTGGGGTAGATCCTTCTTCTGGAAAGCTAATTTTAATGCGCCCAGAAAAGCCTGTGCCATTTATATTGGCAATATCTAATCCAATTTGACCAGCCACCAAATCCCATGAAGAATCATCAATTACAAGTGTAAAAGATCCATGTGTACCATCCACATTAGTAATGGTCAATGAAATAGGGTCTGGAGTTGGTGTGTAATCATTAATATCAAAGGCTAGACCATAGCGACTATCTCTGACATTTGTAAGTTCTCTACGAATGATTTGGGCATCAATCGTGGCTGTAGATAAATCCATTGGAGTGCCATCACTATTTGTAAGTGCTAGATTCCAAAAGGTTTTTTGCTGATAGACTAATTCTCCAGCAATAATTTGATTATCAAACCCACTTACTTGTGTAAGTGTGTTTTTATTAAACACAGCCATGATTTCTCCAATTCTCGGTTAATGGGGAATGGAACTCCACTCACCCACGAATCATGTTTTATATTATTAGGCTATTTTAACCACATAAATAGATACAAGCAACTAAAACTGGTGTGGTTGTATCTGTAAATGTAATGGCTTGTCTAGCTTTGGCTACTGTAATATTTTTTACAATATTATCAGATTGCTTCATTCCTAATCCCGGAGTAGAACTAGTAACAATCAAATCACCAGCCGCAATATCGCCACTTTCGCCACAGACATAAACTTGACCTTCTCCTACTGCATTTGCGCCGCAATAATCATATAGATTTTTGTTAGCATCATATTCAGGGTACATAGTTTCTACTATCTGACCATCTACTAAATTGATAGATTCAATAAAAGAAGCTGGTTTTGAATTAGCCAAAAGACCATTATTAACTACCATTACACCAATAGGCACTTGATTTGCTGTAGAAGATTCTGCAACCTCAAATACAGTATTAGAAATATTTTTAGCCATAATTAGTTTGACATCACAAATAATATGACCAACAGGAATTGTTGTTCCAATAGGCACTAATACATCATGCGCCCCTGTAAATGGACCATAGTTTACCCCAGCCCCATCTGCATAAAAGTCATATCCATTTGATACACCTACTAAGCCATCAGTAGATGTGCCACCATTAGATGCTGTATTTGTACCTCTTAAACCATGATTTGTGCCGCCAGTATTAATAGCAAGACCTAATACTCCAACTCCTGAAGAATAACTATACCCTTCAAAACCATTGCCTGTGTTATTAGTGGCATAAGCGGCTGGGGTAGAACTTGATGTTGTTATAAATGCACCAGCAGGAGTTACCGCTGTATAAGACTGCACATAAATACAGCCAGAATTACCACCAATTTGAGCAGTTAAAGTGCCTGATGAATTGTAGGTGCTAATATTATTAGTAGTGTAATCCATCACTACTCTTGCACCAGAAGTGGCAGTTTGAATAACTGCGCCAGTAATAGTTCCAGATGTAAGGCTTCCCATATTGGCTGTAATAGCCGATAAAGAACCAACCTTTAGATTGGAAAGATAAGGCACATTCCATACTGTATTGCCTGTAGTTGGGCTATAGATACCATCTGATTGATAGACAGATTGCCCGGCAGTAATAGTTGGCGGTGTTGCTTGCCATACTGTATCTGAACCCCATTCTCCGTTAGGTGGGAATGATGAACTACCAGAAGTTGTATAAGTTGTTGGTGTATTAGCCAATGAACTTAAAGAAGTCGCTGAGTAACAAATCCTAGAAGATGCCCCAGCAGTACCAGCCGCACCAGTAGTTCCAGCATAACCCCTTGCAGTAATAGAAGCTAATGTCCAATTAATATTGGTTGTAGTTACTGTTGCGCTATCTGTAATTTGAACAGTTGCGCCCCAAAGTGTATAGCCGGGACTTGGTGAAGTGCCGGGAGTTAAACTCCAGCCACTAGGTGTAGGAGTAAATGAACTTGTTGCCCATGTATAAGTTGATGATCCTGTAGGACCACTAGGGATAGTAATTGCCCATTGGAATACTGTTGGTTGAGCCGATTGAACACCAGCCGCACCATTCTGAGTAATATCAGAAATGGTATATCCGGTACTCCAATCTACTGTGGAAGTGGTAATGCTATTAGCCGCAAAAATAAAATTAAGCGCTTGATATAGCCTTAATCCCGGTGTACCCGGATTTGATGGAATAGTTGTATCCCAGCCGCCACCGCCTGTATATCCGCTTTGAGTGCCTGTAGCCCAATCATAAATAGTTGTGCCACTAGGATTAGATGGGGTAGAAATATTCCATTGATATAGTGCTGGATATGCGCTTTTAGTTCCAGTATTGCCTTGGATTGCATAAACCACTTGCATAGTGGATGTAGGAATTAAATGGACTACACCAGCTAAATCTTTATAGCGAACAGGAATCTGAACTGTCGCTGGGTTTGCTGTCATTGATGTTGGCGCACCAAACAAAGCATAACTACCGCCATCTGTAGGCGGCAATGGGAAAGTTACACCAGTTTGAACAATGTCGGTTGCATAACCAGTAGTAGCATTGTATCCAATGCGCCATGTACCGGGAACAAAAGATGAGTCTGAATCGCTAGTAGCTGGGACATAATCTACAGGACCAAGACCATTCGATCCATATAACTTAAAACTAATTCCTGTAAATACTGGTGTTCCGTTATACGGAACTGACAAAGTGGTTGGGCTTAATGTCGATACAAAAGAAGCGGCATTAGCTGGGTCTGGAGCCCATACAAATGATGTAGAAGTGGGAGATTGTGTTGATTTTCCAACAGAGCTATTACAAATATATGAAAAATAATAAGTATTTGCTGGTAATGTTATATGAGCAAATGTATATACACTTCCTGCAACAAATGGATTTGAATTAGAAGCTGTGGCAATATTCCAAGTAAGCCAATCGGCTGTAGTTGGTGATGCAACTGTTGTATAAAATAAAGTAATTGAAGTTGTAGTTCCTGATGTTGGAATTGCACAATTAATATCAAAATAAGGAACAGAAATATAGGGATATGAATCTACTACATTTGGTGCGCTTAATGCGCTATAAAAATTAGGATTTGCAATGCCATTAGTATTTGGTGTTGGGCTATATTGATTAATATCAGCAGTAGCATAAACATTGGGATCATAATCCAACAACTGAAGTTCTGCTCCTAAATTACCATCTGGCAATGCAGTTTCTTTAGTTTGCATTACTCTAAATTGCTTGTTTGACCAACCATAATCAGCATTAGTAATTGTTACTACATCACCAGCATCTACTTGAATACCATCATAAGTAGTAGTAATACCAACAACTAAATCTAATCTAGCTTGTTCTAAAATGCGATTTGCCAAATATTGTGCTTGAACATTATCATTAACTAAATCATATTTAATAGATGATTTATTAACTGGTTCATTTGGATAAAGCAAACCACTTGGAGTTTTTAATAAAACATATCCAGCTTGATCTCTATTAGTTTTATCATTATATTGAGATTCAATTTGATTGATTGCTTGTGTAATGTCTAAAGCACCAACAGTAATTGCTCCCATAATATTGGAATCATTAAAACTATATGATGGGGATATTGCTTGATTAATAACAATAGACCATTTTCCATTGCTAGTGTTATATTTCATCCAAGAATCACAACACATTAGCATTAAATCTATATTAGATAATATAGTTTGCCCAGTATCTAAAATTCCATTAAATCTGTATCTTGGTTGAGTTTGTGGGTTTCCATCAGGATCAAAATAATTTATTAATTGATCTGAATATGAATTTAATGCTGTAGCTGATGAAGAATCTACAAATGATGAATCAACTGCTCCACCATAAATAGAATTAGTCATATAGTCGTACCAAACATCGCCGGGCTTTGCTACACCAGTTCCATTTAAAGTTTGGCTACAATGAAAAGTAATTGGTTGTAAAGTTTCTGTACCTATTGCTCCAGTATTGTAAGTTAAACGAACAATGGCAAATGCTGTGCCATTCATTCTTCTTCCTGTGGATGCCCATTGTTGATCTGTTGGTAAACCTGATCTATCACCCATTAATAAAGATGTGCCATCATCTCCTGCCATATATTCCCAAGGCATTAAACCATTAGTATTTATGGCTGTAATATTTCCAGATTGATCTGATGTGTATAAAGATATAAATAATTTATTTGATATTGATGTATCAATATTTCCAGCACCATCTGTCAAACTTGATACACGATTTGGGTAAAGTGGATTAGTATCAAAAGTAATCAATTGATCTTGGTAATAAAATTTAGTTGTATCAAAACTAAATTGACCATTAGAACTAATACAAGAAATAGCCATTACATAATACATAACCCTTTGATCTGTTCTTAATGCCGCATCTACAAATCTTCCGCCTGTATAAACATTTCCATAAATTATAGGAATAGAAGCTGTAGGATCAGGGGGAACTTGTTGTCTTACATTAGTTTCTTGAAGTGATTGAGAAGTATTGTTTGCATTGGGAGAAAAAATCCTAGATGCCACAATAGATACAGCAAAAGTTGCCGCCATTTGATAGCCAATACTTAATCCATCAGTTAATATGGCAGTAGCAATAGTTAAAACTGCTGGCAGTAAACTTTTAAATCCGCTAAAGTCAATTCCTAAAAAACCCATATCTTTTCCTTATGAAACAAAATGCACGATAGGTGCAGGATTTTGTTGTGTTGATCCAATCACTTTTGATTGGCTTCCGCTGGTTGGAGTTTGACCAAAGCTAAAATA